>MPLX02026356.1_pt1 | contig 34686 bp, 26 predicted proteins | sample 1617341 | NCBI WGS metagenome assembly MPLX02 (sample SAMN05944804, study PRJNA350692) | marine metagenome | biome: marine; feature: ODZ; material: water; isolation source: 120 m water sample filtered on 0.2 um supor filter | place: Pacific Ocean | collected 2012-04-08 | depth 120m m | reverse complement strand
TGACAGGGCGGCCGCGCCCAGCGGCATGATGTTTATGCGCTTCCACGCGTCTTCCATCCGCTCGCGGTCACGCACCAGCATTTCAATATGCGCCAGTAAATGATGCGCCAACAAAATCGGTTGCGCCTGTTGCATGTGGGTGTAACCCGGAATGATCGTACCCGTGTGCTTCCGTGCCAGCTTCAACAATGTTTTTGCCAATAGTGTGATACCCTGTACGATCTCCGCGACTTCGTCCCTGAGGTACAAGCGGATATCAAGGCACACCTGGTCGTTGCGGCTTCGTGCGGTGTGAAGTTTTCCGCCGACAGCGCCGACCAGCTCGGTCAGACGGCTTTCTATATTCATATGAATATCTTCGAGCCGGTCATCGCATTGAAATTTTCCGGATTCAAATTCTTTTAACACCCGCTTGAGACCGCCGACTATTTTTTTCGATTCAGCCTGGGAAATGATCTTGCACTTCGCCAGCATCTGACAATGAGCGATGCTCCCTTTAATGTCATAAGCATAAAGCCGCCGGTCAAACGATATGGAAGCTGAAAACTGTTCCATCAACGTATCGGTGGATTCTTTGAACCTGCCGCTCCACGGCTTTTTCATTAAATTCAATCTCCTTGCAGGATCTAAATTTGGAGGGGAGTTAAAGAAATAGAAGTTAAGCAGCGGAGGCGGCCCGGACGATGTCCGGTTTTCTATCCCATTTATCTTTAGCAACTATATTGACCTTGCCCCAAAAACGGTAAAACCTTACCGAGGAAGTGTAGCTACCACTCTTGAATATTGGGGTACCCGGCACTGCCGTTTCTCCAATCAAAATTCTTTTTATAAAACTCGTTAACCTTACCAGCGTTCACTCCGTGAATGCCATAACTTCCCGGAACAGACTCGCCCAGTTTTTTCATACCCAGCCACCAGTGGCCTATTTCGTGATCTGGGTCACCAAACTTAATCGCGCGCACCGGTGATCGTGGGCAACCTTAGATCAAGGCCGGAGTTAGTGCCACCGCTGTATTGATAGAAAGGGTGGTTTCCCTATACCCCCTTTGGCCAATAATGGAAACAATTCCCATCTAACTTCCGTACTTATTTCTCTTGGAACACCCGGCAATCACCAGAGTGATCTCACCTTTCAGTTTTCTTTTTTCAGCTATAACCGCAAGCTCTTCCAACGATCCTCGAATAACTTCCTCGTAAACCTTGGTCAACTCTCTCGCCAATGCCGCCTGCCGAAACCCCATAGCCTTATGAAGCTCGTTAAGGGTTTTCACAATTCTGTGTGGCGATTCGAAAAGTACGATCGTTCTCTTTTCTTCCGCCAGTTCCTCAATCAGTTTCTTGCGTCCCTTTTTGCGGGGAAGAAATCCTTCAAACACAAAACGATCTACCGGCAATCCCGACACGGTGAGTGCCGCCAACACTGCCGAAGGTCCAGGAAGCGAAACTACGGATATATTTTTTTCAAGAGCGGCTCGAACCAAATGGTAAAGCGGGTCTGATACACCCGGCGTTCCCGCATCTGACACTAAAGCCAGATCGTCGCCGTTCATGAGCCGGGCGATAAACTGCTCACTCTTTTTTGCCTGATTAAAACTGTTAAAACTGGAGAGAGGTGCCTTTATCTCGTAATGTTTTAACAGAATGCCGGTTCGCCGGGTATCCTCCGCCGCAATAAGGTCAACCTGACTGAGTTGTTCCAGCGAGCGGTGGGTCATGTCTTTTAAATTGCCAATAGGAGTGCTGACAATGTACAAGGTACCAATAGACCCCTCTGCTCTCTCCTCGTTAAGCATATCTTGAAAACATTTTAACCACGACCGATCAAAATCTCAATAACTATTTTAATTTCAATATAATATGGCAGAAGTCCTTGAATCGAAATCCGCCATTCTGGCACTGGATGAGAGTCTCAAAATGCTATTTTTGAGTGGAGGGGTCCATCGGGGGAAATCCTCAGTCACGCTTGAGAAGGGGTTGCATGTTTAATTTTGATCCAAAATATCGAGACCAGCGGAACAACTGTCAATAGTGGACTATCGTCAAAATAGCCAATTCAGGCGCCCAGTAAAAAACTCATTCGAATGCCTGCCAATTGTAGGGCGAGGCCATCAGGCGGAGACTTCTTTATCTTTTTCCTCATCCTTGACGAGCTTGATAATTTTCTTATCCTCTTTCCCCGACATATCACAATTGCCGACAAGCACCGCACCGAGTTCTATGTTCAGAGCCGGAGTCTTCACATTACCTGTGATCCTGCTTGAGGTGTGCATCTCAACCTTCTGCGCGGCTATGATAGTCCCTTTCATTTTTCCTTTGCAGATAACCGTTCCCGCTTCAATATCTGCCACGATATCCCCGGTCTCGCCAATGATAAGCGTGTCATTTGTATTCACCTGACCCTCAAACTTCCCATCAATACGCACAGTGCCTTCAAAATTGAGCGCGCCCTTGAATACAGTATCTTCGCCTATATAGGCTTTTATTGAAGACTCCCCTTTTTTTTGAATCATGTCGCTTCTCCTGTCACTATATGACTAACCACTGGTCGCTCATCCAATTTTTTGAACAACCATCCCCCGAATGCGTTCCAGATCGTCATCAGAATAATAAGTGATGATCAGTTTACCGCCTTTTTTACCTGGAGCAATTTCTACTTTGGTCCCTAACCTGCGTTCCAACTCCATCTCCAGATTCCTGATGAAAATATCCTTTTTTGCTGTCTTTTTATTCGTCGGTTTTCCTGCCTCCCGCTTGGCCTTGGTAACTCTGGCCTCGGTTTGCCGGACGGTCAACATCTGCCCCACTATTTGGCGTCGCAACGCCTCAACCTCTTTTTCAGAATTTAAGCCTAAAAGGGCGCGTGCGTGTCCCATCGTCAATCTGCCACTGATGATGTCTTCTTTAACCTTGCGAGGTAGCTTGAGAAGCCTGATTGTATTTGCTACAGCTTCCCGACTCTTCCCCATGCGCTTGGCAATTTTTTCCTGGGTGAGCCCAAAGTCATTTGCCAGACGGCCATAGCCCTCGGCCTCTTCAATGGGATTCAAGTCCTGCCGATTCAAGTTCTCAATCAGTGCGATCTCAAGCGACTCCGTATCGGTGACTTCACGGATGACAGCAGGAATTTTTTTGAGTCCGGCTTTTTTACTCGCCCGCCACCGGCGTTCGCCAACAACCAGCTCATACCCTTTTTTGCCCTTTTGGACTATAACTGGCTGAAGTACTCCGTGCTCCTGAATCGACCGTTCAAGCTCATTAAATTTCTCATCATCAAAATGTTTCCGCGGCTGCAGACGGTTGGGGACGATCTCATCGATCAGCAGATCCATTGACCCACCTGCATGCTCACCTTCTGGCACACCCTCTTCAAAATCCGGTATTAACGCTTCAATACCCTTTCCTAAAGCTTTTCGATTCATGCGACACCCTCTATAGATTGTTTTTCCTGTTTTGCTGTTTCACTTCTGGTCCGCTGAATGATCTCCTGCGCCAGCTCGACATAGGAGTCGGACCCCTTAGAACGACTTGCATATAAAACAATTGGCTTGCCATGGCTGGGCGCTTCGCTGAGACGGATATTTCTTGGAATGATTGTTTTCATTAGAAATTCGCCGAAATATTTTTTCACCTGGCTCTCCACCTGGCCCGCCAGTAATGTTCTGCTATCGTACATCGTGAGCAATATACCCTCTAATTTGAGATCTGGATTGATCGATTTCTTGACCCGCTTCAGGGTTTTGAGAAGGTGACTTAATCCTTGCAGGGCATAATATTCACACTGCATGGGGATCAGAACTGACTGGGAAACGGCCAGAGCATTGAGAGTGAGGAGACCGAGAGAGGGCGGACAATCTATAACAACAAACTCATGTTCTTCATTGACACCGTTCAATACATTGCAAAGGGCTTTTTCTCTATGCTCTCTGCTGACCAGTTCGATTTCTGCTCCCGCTAAATCAACATTTGAAGGAACAACTTTAAGTGTTTCAATATCAGTGGGATAAATGACCTGATCCAGGGAAGTCTCACCTCCCAACAACTCGTAAATTCCTTTTTGATTTTCTCCAAGATTTACCCCCAGTCCGCTGGAAGCGTTGCCCTGCGGGTCCATATCAATAAGCAGAACCTTCTTTCCCGACAAAGCCAGACACGAGGCAAGGTTAATCGCCGTGGTGGTTTTCCCTACGCCACCCTTTTGGTTCGCAACGCTGATTATTTTTCCCATATCTGGAAGAGCCTCTTGCGAATAATTCTTCAGGTAAATTAACACAAATTGCAATATCTGCCAACTTAAACATCTTCAAATATTATTGTTCCACGTGAAACAAAATTTTCTGATGCTGTGAGTTCGGGTATGTTTCACGTGAAACATTCCAGTGGGATAGAAGTGGGGAAAACCTGGCTCATTTTGCTGTGATTCTGCTCTCCGCGATCAGGAGCGCTCAAAAACCATTAGCTTGGAGGCCGAACCGCTGGACCTGCTGACAGGTATCTCGTTGACCAGTGAAAGGGAAGTGGCATCAGTAAGGGAGTCGGGCCGGAATGTGGCTTCCGAGCCTGTTTGCAAAATCAGCTTTCCGCCATTATTCAACAGACCGACCCCCAATTGCAAGCTGAGGTTCAGTTCCTGAACATGGCGCAGAGTAACAAAATCGTATGCTCCCAGAAGATCAGGGAAGTCCTCTACCCGCCCATGGACACAGCTGATATTATCCAGTTTCATGTATCGAAGGGTGGCTTTAAGAAAATTGGCCCGCTTTCGCTGGCTCTCGATGAGTGTCATTTCAAGCTCTGGAAAGATGACTTTGACGGGTATGGCGGGAAAACCAGCTCCACTCCCGATATCAGCAAGGGTCCCGGTGGGTGAAACAGCGTGGCTGTATTGAAGCGAATCGTAAATATGTTTGTCAATCACAGACATTTCGTCAGTCTCAGCGGTCAGGCTGATTTTAGCATTCCACCGCTTCCATTCGGCGAGATAGATCATCAACTGCCCGGCGGCTGACGCAGGTATAACATCGGAGCCCAGCGACAATGAATCATCTGATAAGAGTTCAATTAGCCGATTTTTCATAATCTGAAAGTGGTGATCATGGATTCAGCTATCTGATTTTGTACCAAGGACTTGCTTGAACTCACTGGTTAACAGGGGAAGAATTTCCAGGGCATCACCGACAATCCCATAATCGGCTACAGAAAATATGGGCGCGCTGGCATCTTTATTAATCGCGACAATACATTTGGATGAGGACATGCCTGCGAGATGCTGTACTGCGCCGGAAATTCCACAGGCAATATACAAATCGGGTTGCACCGTACGCCCGGTCTGCCCAACCTGGTTGGAGTAGCCCCGCCACCCGTTATCGACCACCGGCCGACTGGCACCCACGGCACCGCCGAGGACTTGCGCCAGATCCTCGAGCAATTGAAAGTTTTCCGGATCCTGCATGCCAAGTCCACCAGAAATAACAATCCGAGCCTCGGTAACATCCAAATTCTTACCGGCTTCCTTGACAACTTCTCTAATTTTAAGAAGCAAATCACCGCCGGAGCATGGCACATCGAGTTCGACAACATCACCGTTTCGAGAAAGATCAGGACCCGGCCCACGAAACACATTCGGTCGCAAGCTCAGAATATGAGGTCCGGGCCCTTGTAAAGTAAGATGCGAAATCGCCTTACCGGCATAAACAGGTCGATGAACGATGACTTCATCCTGCTCCCCGGCCTCAATTACCACACAATCGGTCGCCAGCCCAACATTCAGCCTAGCGGATAAAGAGGCGGCAAGTTCTTTGCCATGGGTGGTGGCCGGAAGAAAAACCGCATAGGGTTTATGCTCATTGATCTGAGGAACAAGGGTATGGAGCCACAGCTCCAGGGAAAATTTAGCAAAAACAGAATTTTTGAGGACGCTTATCTGGTCAGTACCATAATGAAACAGGTCGTCCATCTGATCGGGCTTCTCATGGCTGAGGCATAAAGCTTCTACGGAACCGTGTATTGAATCGGCGAGGAGCCGCGCCGCGTGGATAGCTTCAAAAGAAACAGGTTTCATCACCCCGGCACTCATTTCCACAACGACCCACACCTTTTGAGAATCACTCATGTCAAATAAGTTAAAATATAAAAATTAATTGAAAAATATTAAATGAAAAGGAAGAATAACCCAGAGACAAATAAGCCGTCAACAAGAGAGTGGTGACTGAGAAAAACGAGGAAAGAACAAACACAAACAGTAAATTGTATTTAAGCCAATTTAGGCACTATATAAATTTTGCTAAAATAATAATACGTGGTTCAATTGCAATTTATATTAAAGGGTAAACAAGCCGGAATAATAAAACTGCCGGAAAATATATTATTAAAATTAAGCAGTTTCAGGCATTATATTAAAATGCAGGCGAACAGAAATAAAATGAAACTCAAGGAGGAAATATTTCAAGCTTGAAAAAGGAGGTTGTTAAAAGATCAATATTTCCCAGGGGGACGGAAAATGGGTAGATCAAGAATCCATTCAATATCCCATACTTCGCCCACGGTACCGAGACCGAGCAGAAAAACGTAAAGGATAAGAACGGCGAGTCCAATTTCGCCCTTATACTTTGAGCCAAACTGTTTCATCCGCTGAGTTGCTGAGGTTGATGTTTCTTCGGGTTTGGTGTTGCCCATGGTGAGGGAATGTCTCATCTACACATAAATAAACTCTTTACTCTCCTGATACTTTACACCACTTTTTCCGTATCCCGTAAGAATTTTACCAATTTGACAACAGCATCACTCACCGGTCCGTCAAGCATCACTCCCTTGTCACGTAAAGAGGGAAGCTTCAAGCCTGTTGCGATAACAGTGCTCGTTGAATCGTTCCCTGTGATGAAATCAAAACCCAGTTTTTCTGCGGTTATGGTTTCTATCTGTTTTTTCTTGGCGGCCATGATTCCTTTAAAGGAAGGAAGCCGTGGCTGGTTGAGCCCCTTCTGACATGTAAGAAGAATCGGCAATGGCGATTCAATAATTTCCGATCCTCCCTCAATTTGCCGGGTAACCGTCGCCTGATTCCAGTCATCAGAAAATTCCAGTTGAGTCACAGCGGTAACGCAGGGAATATCAAGATAAACTGCGAGTGCGGGTCCGATTTGGGCCATATCATCATCAACTGCCTGTCTACCACAAAGAATAAGATCGAACCCAAGGGTTGTGATCGCCTTTGCCAACAAGCGCGATGCAGTGAGGGAATCTATATCATCAACAGCAGGGTTCAACAGATGAACGGCCTTATCGGCACCCATAGCCAGGCCCGCACGAAGAGCATCACGAAATCCTTCCGGCCCAAGACTAATAAGCGTAATTTCAGTATCCGGCAGACGTTCGCGAATTCGTATGGCCTCTTCCACCGCAAATTCATCGTATGGATTAAGCACCTTCGCCAGATTGGTACCATCAACCGCGCCATCTTTAAGTACAATTCGGGCGGCGGTATCTATGACTTGTTTAACGCAAACAACAATGCGCATGGTATCTTGCTCCTAGTTTCAGACACAAAAAACATCTGATATTATCCCATTGTTGAATAGAAATTAACACCGTCGGACTCAAGAATGAACAAAAACTTTTCCCCAGCAAAAATAGGAAGGGTTGCTTAAATTAATTTTTGGACCAAAACTTTTATTAATTAGAGAGTTAACATGGGGAGGATTTTTTTTATGGTTTTTTAGTTGCAAACCACCCCTTCATTTTATATCATCGCCGAAATTCCCCCAACAGTATCGTTTTTTTCTAGTGGAGCAATATGGAATCTAAAGAGACCCTCTGGAAAGAATGTCTTATAAAAATTGAGGAGCAAGTTCCAGCAGAAAGCTACTCAGCCTGGTTTTCCCCAACCTATCCCCATGCGTTGACAGAAAGCGGTTTAACCATAGCCGTACCAAATGATTTCTACAAAGAATGCCTTCAAGAAAACTACTACGAGCTCATTGAGTCCGTTTTAAAGACGTTAACGGGCAAACCGATAGATTTGCAATTTAAAACGGAGGCAGAATGCCCTGATGATGAAAAAAAGGAAATACCTGTTCTTAAGCCGACGGAGGAATTTTTAAAGGTAGAATATGCCTCCCCCGGTTTAAGCTCTATTAATCCTAAGTACAGTTTTTCCAATTTCATCGTAGGTTCAAGTAACCAGTTTGCGCATGCCGCGGCCTTATCGGTCGCCAATAACCAGGTGTTGACTTATAATCCACTCTTTATATATGGCGGCGTTGGGCTAGGCAAAACCCATCTACTACACGCCATTGGAAACACCATATTGGAAAAAGACCCTCGATCAAGAATTCGATACCTTTCAGCCGAGACCTTCACGGTCGATCTTATAGAATCCCTTAAGCGGGACAACATGCCTGCTTTCAGGGACAGGTACCGCCCTCTAGATGTTCTGTTTGTGGATGATATTCAGTTTTTAGCGGGGAAAGATCGCACACAAGAAGAGTTTTTCTACACCTTCAACGCACTTTATGAGTCACATAAACAAGTTATCCTTTCTAGCGATAAATATCCGAAAGACCTGATAAAAATTGAGGAAAGACTACGATCCCGTTTCGAATCGGGTTTAGTTGCAGATATAGAAATTCCTGATTTGGAAACAAAGGTTGCTATAATTTACAAAAAAGCAGAAGCGCACAATAAGTTTATACCCCAAGATGTTGCCGTCTTCATTGCGAGCAACATTAAAACCAATATCAGGGAGTTGGAAGGATTTCTTCTACGTGTCATTGCGTTTGCATCGTTTACTCATCGCGAAATCAACCTTGAATTAGCACAAGATGTGTTAAAAGAGTTTACTTACGATAAAAATAAAAACTTCACTATCTCAACAATCATGAAAACGGTTGCTTCATATTTTGATATTAAAATATCCGATATGAAGTCCAAAAAACGCTCCCGCGAGATCTCCATTCCACGTCAAATAGCCATGTACTTATGCCGTGAATACACCAAGTATTCCTTACCTGACATAGGTCGTCACTTTGGGGGTAAAGACCACACGACCGTCATTTTTTCCCACAAAAAGCTATCTAAAATAATCAATGAAAATGGGGACTTAAAAAAAAGCGTCAAAGAAATCATCGCTTTGATCGAAAGTGGGAAAACCCTCTAAAACCTATACAAAAAGTGTGAAAAAAACAGCAGATTTAAGGTATAATAGATCTCTATTTGGTTACCCTTCCAACAAGACCGGGTTTTTCACTTTAAATAACAAGTTTTAATAACTTTTTTACGTTTAGATTCGGTAAGTTCTGTTTTTTCCCCACATTTTAACAGGCTCTACTACTACTTCTAAATTCATATACTAACTTTTTCTTATAATAATAGTAAAAGAGAACTCACACCAAATGACCCAACCTCAAAAAGCTTACGATTCCACTAATATAAAAATTCTGGAAGGACTTGAAGCTGTTAGAAAACGCCCTGCTATGTATATAGGGGGAACCGGTGTTGATGGGCTCAATCATTTAGTATTTGAATTAGTAGATAACAGCGTTGATGAAGCTATAGCAGGTCATTGTTCAGAAGTAGAAGTAACTATCCATATAGATAATAGTGTAACGGTGTCGGATAATGGTCGTGGTATACCTGTTGATATTCATCCAGATAGAAAAATATCAGCTGCAGAGGTGGTAATGACCGTGCTTCATGCTGGAGGGAAATTTGATAAAGATACCTACCAGGTATCGGCAGGTCTACACGGCGTAGGTGTTTCGGTCGTTAATGCATTGTCAGAGGACTTGTCTTTGGAAATAAAGCGAGACGGTCAGGTATATTCGCAGAAGTATTCAAAAGGAAAATCACTGACCCCACTGGAGGTAACAGGAAAATGTGAAACAACGGGGACGAAGATAACGTTTCTGCCTGATCCAACTATTTTCAGCGAGTTAAACTTTGGTTATGATGTGCTTTCAAACAGACTGAGAGAGCTATCATTTCTTAATAAAGGGTTAAGGATACACCTTCATGATGAACGTAGTGGCAGTGATAATGATTTTTACTACGAAGGTGGTATTGTTTCCTTTTTAAAACATCTTAGTAAAAACAAAAAAATATTACATTCCGCGCCTATCTATATCCATAAAGAAAACGAAGATAGTCATTTAGAATTAGCATTAATTTATAACGATGGATATAGTGAAGAGGTTTTTACCTTTGTAAACAATATTAATACTCGTGATGGTGGAACCCACTTAAGCGGCTTTCGTTCTGCACTGACCCGCACGATAAACAGCTATGCGACGCAAAATGGGATGCTTAAAAATACCAACGTTAGCTTGACCGGGGAGGATGTTCGAGAAGGCCTGATCGCTGTTTTAAGTATAAAAATATCCGAACCACAATTCGAGGGCCAGACCAAAGGTAAACTGGGAAATACCGAAGTTAAGGGAATGGTCGAACAAATAGTTAATGACCAGCTTGGTAAATTCTTTGAAGAACAACCCGGTGTCGCTAAAGCAATCGTTTCCAAGGCGATAAGTGCGGCCGTAGCGAGAGAAGCGGCAAAAAAAGCCAAGGACTTGGTTCGTCGTAAAAATGCTTTAGAAATTAGCGCTTTGCCAGGAAAACTAGCCGACTGCTCAGAACGAGATCCGGCTCTGTGCGAGGTTTATATTGTCGAAGGAGATTCGGCTGGCGGATCAGCGAAACAAGGCAGAGACAGAAAGTACCAAGCGATTTTACCGATCAAAGGTAAAATTTTAAACGTAGAGAAGGCTCGCTACGATAAAATGCTCGCCAGCGATGAAATCAGAACCCTGATTACAGCTCTGGGAACAGGAATAGGTAAATCCGACTTTAATCCCGATAAGCTTCGGTATCATAAAATAATAATAATGACTGATGCGGATGTTGATGGGGCTCATATTCGGACATTACTTTTGACATTCTTTTTTCGACAGATGCATGAATTAATAGAAAGGGGTAATCTGTACATCGCCCAGCCGCCTCTATTCAAAATTAAAAAAGGAAAAAAAGAAAGATATCTGAAAAACGAAAAAGACTTATTCAGGTACCTTGTCGAACAGGGAACCGAAAAAATGGAAGTTCAAACAAGGGAACAAGAAAAAAAGACATACAGCGGACAAGATCTTATAACTCTAGTGAACAGTCTGGTTCGGTACGAAGATTTTTTCCTCCAGGTAGTAAAAAACAATATCCCAAAAAGAATTCTAAATGGTTTAGTTAGGCTCAAACTGGCCAGCAAATGTTTTGAATCTCTGGAAACATTAATGGAGGCAATCGTCGGGTTGTTCGACGAATTGATCAACGAGAAAAATAAAAAGAAAATAGATTACAACGGCACCTCTTTAAATTTACCCATTCAGTTCCTTAACGGCGGTGAGATTACATGGGACGTACAAAATAAATTAAAACGTTTTAATTTGGAGTTAGATAAATCAGACCCAGAAAACATTGTCGCAAAAACATCTCATGGAAAAAGTAAAATCGACCTGAACTCGAAAGTTAAAGATGTTTCTTTACGGGTAGGTATGGACTCAGAAAGTAATTTACTCCAGCTTATTATCCTGGGCCATGATCAGGGGCGTGAATTTGAAATTAAATTTAATGCAGAGTTTCTTGATTCGGTGATCATTCAAAAAATTCTTGAAGTATATGAACCATTGAGGAGTATAGACCATCCGCCATTTAAGCTTATCGCAGGCTCCGAAACTATCTCAGCAGAAAATAAACATGATTTGCTCGAAGCAATTCTAGAGGCGGCAAAAAAAGGGATGGTAATCCAGCGTTATAAAGGTTTAGGTGAAATGAACCCAGCCCAGCTTTGGGAGACAACAATGGACCCGGAACAAAGGGTTCTTTTACAAGTCCGGGCAGAAGATCTGGTAGCGTCGGAAACGTTGTTTACCACTCTCATGGGCGATGCGGTGGAACCGAGAAGAGAATTCATCCAGCAACATGCATTAGAGGCCAGAAATATAGATATTTAACCAACGCCTCTCTTCACTGGGAGAGAGCACCATTTCTGTGGCCACCTGATATATTAAAATAACTCTAGTTCCTGTTGATTGATCGCAATTACAAATCATGATGCAAACGGGAAGAAGAACTTAAAAGGGAAAAGCGATGCCAGAAATAGTTAATCCGGTAAATATAAATGAGGAGATGAGAACGTCTTATCTCGACTACGCAATGAGCGTAATAATCGGTCGTGCATTGCCCGATATAAGAGACGGATTAAAACCGGTTCATCGTCGCATTCTATATGCGATGCAAGTGGTGAATAACGCGCACAACAAACCATACAAAAAGTCTGCACGTATCGTGGGTGACGTAATTGGTAAATACCATCCGCATGGAGACACTGCGGTATATGACACGATTGTGCGAATGGCGCAGGATTTTTCCCAGCGCTATCCGGTAGTTGATGGACAGGGAAACTTCGGGTCTATTGATGGCGATTCAGCCGCCGCGATGAGATATACCGAGATTCGTATGTCAGAGATCACCCAGGAACTACTTCATGACCTGGAGAAGGACACCGTTCGGTGGGACCCGAACTATGATGAGTCCCTGACAGAACCGGCCGTTTTACCATCATCGTTTCCACATTTGCTGGCCAATGGTGCCTCAGGAATAGCCGTTGGGATGGCCACTAATATTCCGCCGCATAACCTTAGAGAAATAACAGATGCCGCCATTTACCTGATAGAGAACCCGGATTGTTCGGTTCAGGACCTCATGGCAATCGTGCCCGGTCCTGATTTTCCAACCAGCGGTATCATCAACGGAACTTCGGGAATTCGATCAGCATATTTAACCGGCAGGGGGATCGTTAAGGTGCGTGCGCGGGTGCTCATAGAGCCAATGGAAAAAGGAGACCGTGAACGTATAGTGGTTCGAGAACTACCTTACCAGGTAAACAAAGCGCGTCTTGTTGAGAAAATTGCCGCTCTTGTTCGCGATAAAAAACTGGAAGGAATTTCCGATTTGCGGGACGAATCAGACCGCGAAGGCATTCGCGTGGTGCTGGAATTAAAAAAGGGGGCCATAGCCCAGATCGTAATAAACACCCTGTACAAAAATACACAGCTACAAGATACCTTCGGCATCATCATGCTGGCATTGGTGAATCAGCAGCCGAAAGTTCTTAACCTGAAAGAAATGCTTCATCACTTCATTGTATTTCGCAAGGAAGTAGTGACCCGTCGAACCGAATATGATTTAAAAAAAGCACAGGAAAAAGAACATATATATCTCGGACTTAAAATAGCCATCGACAATATGGATGCCGTTGTTGCTTTGATTCGGGCGGCGGCAGATCCAGCAGAGGCCCTATCCGGCCTGATGAAACAATTTGCGTTATCAGGGATTCAAAGTAAAGCTATTCTTGAAATGCGACTTCAACGTTTAACAGGACTTGAGCGACAGAAAATAGTTGACGAGTTAAAAGCAATAATAGAATTAATTAAAGAACTAAAAAATATTTTGTCAAATGATGGCGTGAAATTGCAGATAATTCAAGATGAACTGATCGGGATAAAAGATAAATATGGTGACGAGCGGCGCACCGAAATAATTCCCAGCGAAGCCGATAATATTGATATTGAGGATATGATCGCAGATGAAGATGTTGTTGTCAGTTATTCACGCGGCGGCTACATCAAACGCCAGAGCACAGATAACTATCGAGCGCAACGCCGAGGCGGTAAAGGAATTAAAGGCATGAAAGTGAATGAGGAAGATGTGGTGGAAAATATATTCATTGCATCAACTCTCGATAGTCTTATGGTGTTCACCAGTCTTGGTAAAGTTCACTGGCTCAAAGTTTACACCATTCCCGATGTGCTTCGTACCTCGAAAGGAAAATCCATAGCTAACCTGCTTCCTCTTAAACCCGATGAAAGCATAGCAGGAATTCTCTCGGTCAAAAAATTTGAAGAAGGGAAAAATGTTCTGGTTATTACAGAAAGAGGAGTGGTTAAAAAAACAACCCTGATGGCATACAGCAAGCCTCGTCAGGGAGGAATTATCGGATTGACCATTGATGAAGATGATCGGGTAATTGCAGTAGGGATAACAGACGGGAAACAGGATATTCTCATGGTGACGAAAAACGGGAATTCCATTCGATTTTCTGAGGATGAAGTCCGGCCCATTGGACGAACAGGTCGTGGAGTGAGAGGAATACGCCTGAAAGAAGATGATCAGGTTGTAGGGGCTTGTGTCGTTGTACCGGGAACAGCCATTTTAACCGTCACTGCTAAAGGTTATGGCAAGAGAACGGAACTGCACGAATACCCCGTTCAGGGTCGCGGTGGCATGGGAGTCATAACCATTAAATGCAATGAGAAAATAGGATCAGTAATAGGCGTTGAACAAGTGACAGAAAAGGATCAGATTCTTGTTATTACATCCGATGGAAATATTGTTCGCATGCGTGTGGACGAAATCTCAATCATAGGTCGAAATACCCAGGGTGTCCGCGTTGTGGGTTTAAAAGATGACAACCAAGTGGTTTGCATTGAGAAATTGATGGAAGAATCCGACACATAAAACCGGACAGCACCCCCTTATAACCCTCACGTTATTGCCATTTGTTATATTGAAGTTATTGGTTGGCGAATCATGAAAACTTTATTTAGATTGATTTTACCAATCCTCCTGGTTTTTCTCTTATCAGCCTGTGGAAAGAGCGGCGGCGAAAAACTGGTACTTAAAGCCAACGATGAATGGATTAAAGGCCGCAACCACGGCGCTATCGAAATACTTAAAACGGTTTTAAAAAAATATCCATCCGGCAGACCCGCAGAAGAAGCGTTATTTCGTCTTGGAGAGATTTATCATTTCAGTTTAAATAACAGCGCTCAGGCTATCAGCTATTTTCAGGAAGTCATGGAGCTGAACAAAAAAGGTCCGTTTAGTTTTGATGCCCAAAAATATATTGCCGAGATCATGGAATTTACCTTTAAAGATTTTGATCAGGCGATTATTGAATACCAAAACTTGATAAACGAGTTTGACCGACCACAAACGAATGGTGATCACCAATATCGAATCGCGCAAATATATTTTAAAAAGCAGAATTATGAACAGGCACTGGCAGAGTTCGAAGTCCTTTTCGAAAAATATCCAAAAAGTACATGGGCCGAAGAAACCCAGTTTAAAATTCTTGAAATCCAATATACTCTGAACCGCTGTCCAGATGTTCAAAGCCGTTACGCTAAATTTCTTGATGATTACCCAGGAAGCAGATACCGCAATGAAATGAAATTTGTTGTCGCTTCCTGTCTTGAGGAAGAAGGAATGTTACAGGAAGCCTTCGACATGTTTCAGGCACTGACTGATAACTATACCTATCCGGCTCTGCTAAAAATGAAAATAGAAGGTATTGAAAAACGGATTAAAAGGAAAAGATAATGAGTTCCGCAAAAATAACTTGTTTGCAGAGTGATAACGGGTTCTTGACATTTTGACGGAACTGGATAATTATTAAAAAACACTTTAAGGAGGGATGGCCGAGTGGTTTAAGGCGGCGGTCTTGAAAACCGTTGTACGAAAGTACCGTGGGTTCGAATCCTACTCCCTCCGCCATATTAAATACTTGTCGATTTGTGGCGTTGGGCCTGTAACCCATTGATTTATAACCATAAAGAGATAATTAACGAATAAGGAGAGGTGGCCGAGCTGGCTTAAGGCGCACGCCTGCTAAGTGTGTGTAGGCTTAACCCCTACCGAGGGTTCGAATCCCTCCCTCTCCGCCACACTGATTTAATTAAACAATGAAACATAGTTCTGGCACATTGAACCCCGGGAAAAATTCTTATATTTTTTCCGTGATACTTGTACTGAGCGGAGCGGTAGGTTGCTCAATGGGCACAGACAAAAGCACGCCTCTGCCGGAGAAATCTTTAAGTCAGTTGAAACTCAACACAGAAGGGTCCTCGTTCAAATCAGAAAAGAAAGCCCGGTTAGCAGAGGCAGGACTGACCGAGGGATCGCAAGGGTCGCAGGCCGAGGGTCATCCACAGGTTGGTGACCAGAAGACCGTTACCAGGGAAATCGTTGTTCCGTCGGAAGTTCAGGGCAGATGGAAGGCCGTAAAAATTCTGGTCCGGGACAAGAAAGATGCAGAAAGCGGGAAGATGTTAATCGCGGATTTAGGTACCAGCTTTATTCCTGAAGATTCTGGATTAAAAGTAACTGTAGGACCATTTCTGCCAAACTTTGTGATGGATGCAACGAGTTATACCTCCAAGGGAAACGAAGAGCTCAATCCGGCGGTGCAGCTCATAGTTGAAGAAAACGGAAAAATTATTTATAAAGGGTGGGCTTTCAAAAAATTTCCCACGATGTACGCATTTGAACACGATGAATATTCCCTTGAGTTATCAGGGGCCATTCCCACCGTTGTCTCTTAAAAAGGACCAAAGACGCAGTCGGGGGATAGTCAGATTCAATAAAAAAAGCAGATAAAACGGCTTGAGAAGGCAAGCCGTTTTTTGTATTTATACGCATGATGCGCCCGTAGCTCAGCTGGATAGAGCGATGGTTTGCGGAACCATAGGTCGGAGGTTCGAGTCCTCTCGGGCGCGCTTTTTTTCATCCGTTCCACTTTTTCTTAAGCCGGGGATTTCAGTAACAGGTCCTTATTGTGCAGGCGTGGAGAGGTGGCCGAGTGGTCGAAGGCGATTGATTCGAAATCAATTATTCTCGTGAGGGTACCGGGGGTTCGAATTCCTCCCTCTCTGTTTGTGCCAGAGATGACGGATAATAATAGAATTTTCCCCGCATAAAGAATAAAGTGTGGGAGAGGTGGCCGAGCGGCTTAAGGCGCACGCTTGGAAAGCGTGTGTAGGCTTAAACCCTACCGAGGGTTCGAATCCCTCCCTCTCCGTTTAAGTTAAAAAAACTTGGTAGTTTGCTGGGCCTCACGCAACAAGGTTGTGCGAAACCCGTCAGGTCCGGAAGGAAGCAGCGGTAGCAACATTCCCTGTGTGTTGTGAGATCACCCAGTAAACTGCCTTTAATATTTGGTTTCCTTTCCCGATTCGATTCCTTTACTAAGTGGCGGAACCATCCAATGGATTTTCAAGTATCAGCGCGCAAATGGCGTCCCCAGAAATTCAGTGAGCTGATCGGACAAGAACACATCGTCCGCACCCTGACCAATGCCATCGACATGGATAAGGTGTCCCACGCCTATTTATTTTCCGGTACCCGTGGCGTGGGGAAAACGACCACTGCGCGGATTCTCGCCAAGGCGATCAATTGTGAAAAAGGGCCCTGCCCCGAACCCTGTGGTCAATGCAGTTTCTGCGAGGAAATCACAGCCGGAAACTGCATCGATGTCAGGGAAATAGATGGAGCATCCAACAACAGTGTTGCCGAAGCACGCGAGCTGATAGAAACCATTCAATATGCCGCGTCAGCCAGCCGATATAAGGTGTACATTATTGACGAAGTACACATGCTTTCAAAAAGTGCCTTCAATGCTTTGCTTAAAACGTTGGAAGAACCGCCGCCTAAAGTCGTGTTCCTGTTCGCGACCACCGAGCTTTCCAAAATTCCCGAAACTATACTTTCCCGTTGCCAGTGTTTTGAATTCAAACCCTTATCGCATAAACAAATCGTAAGGCAGTTGGAACTCATCAGCGGTCAAGAAGGTATCCAGGCCGATGGCCTCAGCCTTGAAGAAATTGCCAAAACAGGTGCCGGGAGTATGCGAGATGCCCAAAGCCTGCTCGATCAGGTAATAGCCTATTGCGGAAAAAAAATAGAAAGTGGTTCTGTTGAAGAAGTACTGGGAATCGTTGGCAAACAAGCCCTGGCAGAATTTGTCGAGCACCTGATAAAAAGAGATTCCGTCAGCCTCATGGCGAGCGTTCAGGAAATAATCGCTGAAGGTAAAGATTTGAATTTTTTCTGCCGGGATTTAGCAGAATACTTGCGCAACATTCTTATGATCAAATTATCCGATAAACCTGAAATACTCTTGGATACCCAGGTCTGTAACCTGGAAATTCTGCAACAACAGGCCGAAGCATTTCATGCCGATGAACTGCAACAAATGTTCACCGTTCTGGCCCGGACAGAGTCAGAAATGAAGCGCAGTTCACTGGCACAGATGATATTTGAAATGTCTATTCTACGCCTAGCAGATGTTCGCCCCTTTCAGCAGATAGACGATATGATCAAAACTATTAATACCTTGGGAGATGACGGTCCTGCCTTGAGCAGAGAAGCCATGACAATGGTTCCCCCGGCAACGTCTGCTAATGCGCCTGAAGCTTCCTCGATGACCGCAGGGTCCGTTGACCCTTTGCCGAATTTGCCATCAAGTCCAAATGCGGATTGGGAAAAGATCCAGCAGGAAATATGTAAACGTAATCCGGCATTTAATATGTATCTTCCTCAATGCAAGGTAGTTACCTTTGATGAATCCAATTTGACTTTGGGTTTTAAAGATACAAGTACGCTGGAGCGGTTCGAGGACCCGGAAAACCTGCAACTGGTTAAAGACACTGTTAAATCGGTTTGCAAAAGGGAAGTGAATATAAAACTGTCATTGAATAAAAAAACCGGCGCCAAACCAGCAGGCGATTTCGATGGCGGTCCGACGAATAACGGAGAAAAAAAAAAGATAAAATCATATAATAAGAATCGGCAAAAGACAGAGGCAGAAATAATTCAAGATGCCCTAGATGTTTTTGGTGGCATTGTTCTCAAATAGGCAGTCCACTTAATTATGAAATATCGAAATAAAATATTAAAACCCTCACGAGTTGAAAAAATATGTCCATAAAAGATTTGGGTTCCCTTTTTAAACAGGCTCAGGAAATGCAGTCGAAAATGGCCGAGGTTCAGCGCGATCTGGCAGAAAAGAAAGTAGAAGTTTCCACTGGCGGCGGCATGGTTAAAATCACGGCCAACGGTGTCAACGAAATCCTTTCAGTGCACATTGATGAAGAACTCATCAATATGAACGACCGGGAAGTGCTGGAAGATTTGATAATAGGGGCGGTAAATGAGGTGCATCGAAAAGTAAAAGACCTGGCTCAGGAAGAAATGACCCGGTTCACCGGCGGAGTCAAAATCCCCGGCCTGTTTTCATAAAACCGGAAACTCCCTTCGTACATGAAACGTCCACCAGCAGTCACCGATTTGATAGAAGAACTGAAGCGCATGCCCGGAATTGGTCAGAAAACCGCCGAGCGCTTGTCTTTCTTCGTCATGCGAGGAAGCAATGAACGAGCTAATAAACTCGCGGATGCTGTCCGAAATATTAAAGAAAAAATAATACTCTGTTCCCAATGCCATGGTATCACCGAGATCAACCCGTGCGAGATTTGCCGCGACCCTAAACGAGATCCATCTATTGTTTGCGTTGTGGAAGAACCTCATGACGTTTATGCAATGGAAAACATGGGGCATTTCAGAGGTGTATATCATGTTCTGATGGGAGTGATCTCACCCCTTGACGGTATAGGGCCCTCAGAATTGACCATAGAAGCCCTTAAAGAGAGAGTTATGAAAGATAATATTCAGGAAGTTGTGTTGGCCACCAATCCAGATATGGAAGGAGAATCGACAGCGGTTTATATCGCCAAAATTCTGAAACCCGCTAACATAAAAGTAACTCGAATCGCAAGAGGGCTTCCAGTAGGCGGAGATATCGAATATGCCGATGAGGTTACCCTGTTGAAATCGCTCGAAGGCCGAACAGAGATGAAATGACTGCCGATGGGGCTTGACAAGAAGGCTAAAATGATTAAACTACAATGCTTTCAAGTACATTGATTTATAGTTTTTGGCTTTAAAAGAGACAACGAACTCAGATACTTCCATTCCGGTGTGGCGCAATGGTAGCGCACTCGACTGTTAATCGAGTTGTTACTGGTTCGAGTCCAGTCACCGGAGCCATAAACAGAAAGGCCGTCTTCCCACAGGGAGGCGGCCTTTTTTGTTTTTTTCCAATGAACACAGCTACATTCAAAAAGGGAGCAGATATCATACTGGAAGGTAAATTAAGCGATTGCGCCTACATAATTGAGGAAGGTTCAGTAGAGGTGTCAAAAAGGAAACCAGACTGAACAAAACAGATTTTGGATATTTTTAAGAAAAGCGATATTTTTGGTGAAATGGGCTTAATAGATGGTCTGCCTCGTTCCGCAACTGTTACCGGGTTTGAAGATTGCGTCATCAGCATCCTCTCCCAAGAGGTCGTCAATAATTTGGCCCACCATAACCCAGAGCCGCTCATGCCTATTTTGAAAGTTTTGACCAGGCGTCTCAGAGCCACCCCTGCGCTGGTAGAGAATTTTCAACAAAATAAAAAAGATTCCGGGATCGAAGATGCCCTTCTTTACAAGGGCGCAGGTTAAAATTGGGACCGTTTCCAGAATTCCTTTCCCAGGTTTTATCACTAGAGAAGATCAAATTTCTTAAGTAAAAGGTAATTCCATTGTGACTTCCCCGGTTTGTGGTATAGAATCGAAGAAATAATATTTATTAAATCAGGGAAAATATTGTGGTTAAGACTCCAGAGTTATTGTGTCCGGCGGGTAGTCCGGAGAAAATGAGATATGCCCTGGCTTACGGAGCCGATGCGGTATACGCAGGGATACCCCGGTTTTCTTTACGAGCCAAAGAGAATCCATACAACAATAATTCGTTAATAGAAGACATCGAATATTGTCATCGTATGGATAAAAAAATTTATGTTACGGCTAATATTTTGCCTCCCAACCGAAAACTGGAATCCTTTAAAAAATCCTTAGCAATCATGGCCGAGGCAGAACCCGATGGTATCATCATGTCAGACCCTGGCATGATTCAATATGTGAGAAAAGAGTTTCCGGATTTACCAGTGCATCTTTCAGTGCAGACAAATACAATCAACTGGATGTCGGTGGCGTTCTGGAGAGATCAAGGAGTTAAACGCATCATCCTTTCGCGAGAGTTATCCATTCAAGAATTACAGGAAATACATACGCAAGTTCCAGATATGGAACTGGAGTCGTTTGTCCATGGTTCGATTTGCATTGCCTATTCGGGTCGATGCCTCCTGTCGAATTATTTCAATCATAGAGATGCCAACCAGGGAACATGTACCAATAGTTGTCGGTGGGAATACAATGTGCAACCGGAAACGCCAGAAGGAGAACACACAACAAAAGTACCTGCGGGAGATTATTTTATCGAGGAAAAAGGCCGCAATGGCGACCACATGCCCATAGAAGAAGATGAACATGGGACCTACATCATGAACTCAAAAGACCTGCGGGCGATAGAGCATATTGAGGAGTTATGGAAAGCCGGGGTTGAATCGTTTAAAATCGAAGGCCGTACAAAATCGATTTATTACTTATCGCTAATAACAAAGGCGTATCGTAAAGCGATCAACAGTATGGTTGAAAAAAAACCCTTTGATCCAGAGTTATTGAGAGAAACCGAAAAGACAGCCAACCGGGGTTTTACCACAGCATTTTTACTTTCCGGAGCCTCACGAGCTACAGAACGTTTTGATTCACCGCAAGAAGAAAACCTTCCACAAATCTATGCCGGACAGATTATTAATGAACGTGCGGGAAACTGGGTCGAAGTGGATGTCAAGAATCGAATCGAAATTGGGCACGAAATAGAATACATCTCACCTAAGAATAATTATCGTTTTAGTATATCGTCAATGGAAAACGATCATGGGGTGGCGCTGACCGTGGCCCACGGTGGCAACGGAAGCGTGTGGATGAAAATGGACGGTCCTGCAGACCCGTTTGCTCTATTGAGCCGGATCATTGATTCGCCTGTTCATTCCTCAGCGTCTTAACTAAATCTCAAACAAAAATAGATTTTTCAGGTTTGTGATTGCCGACATTCACCCGAAGTTGTTTTTTTCGTTGTTTTTGGTAGTTTCAGGCCATGCAATAACTACGAAAATACCAATAACAAGAATCAAAGTTGCCCACTTTGAGAATGAATCGAGACGATAATCAAAAATATCATGAGTCAACGTTCCATCAATAAAAATAGCGAAGGTGGCGACAATAAGAAGTAGGAAGATTTTTTTCACAACCTGTACTTTGGAACGAATTTTCTAAAGGGATCAAAAGCAACAGGGAAACCAGCTAAAAGTTTACCAAAGAATCAAGGTTTCCACTCATGTGATATAGGGTTTGCAACTTGCGCAAACTCCAATATAATAAGCTGCTCCTGTTAGATTTTATCAATAAATAAAACCAGTGCAATCCAAATTTATAGAGGTTTCATGCCAATTCCGTTGAAGCAGGCGATAAAAGTGGGCACATATGTAATGCGGCAGAAAATTAAGGGCCGTAAACAATACCCTCTGGTATTGATGCTGGAACCACTCTTTCGCTGTAACCTTGAATGCGTTGGTTGTGGAAAGATCCAAAAGCCCAACGAAATTCTAAATAAAAACCTAAGCCCTGACGAATGTTTGCAAGCGGCAAGAGAATGCGGTGCACCCGTTGTTTCAATTGCCGGAGGTGAGCCTTTGATGCATCCTCAGATTGTTGAGATTGTTGAGGGACTTATTAAGCAAGGACGATATATTTATCTTTGCACGAATGCGATATTGCTTAAAAACTTTCTCGGCAAGTTGCCTGTTTCACCGTTACTGACCCTTTCGATTCATCTCGATGGTCTGGAAGAAGATCATGACCGTATCGTGGATCAGAAGGGAGTTTTCAAAACAGCGGTGCAAGCTATTCGCCAGGCAAAAGAAATGGGTTATCGAGTATCAGGCAACACAACATTTTTTGAAGGAACAACCGTTGAGCAAGCAGAAAAGTTTCTCGACTTCCTCAATTCACTGGGTATAGATGGGTCAACGGTTGCCTCGGCATTCAGGTATGCAGACGCTCCAGATCAGGATCATTTTTTCGGTCGAAAACGTACCCAGGAATTTTTTAAAGAATTGTTGGGAAAAAATAAAAAAGGACGATGGGATATTTCTCATTCTCCACTGTACCTCGAATTTCTGCAAGGCCGCCAGGATTATGAATGCACCCCCTGGGGAAACCCGAACTACTCCGTTTTGGGTTGGCAGAAACCCTGCTATTTGCTTGATGACGGTTATGCCGATTCATTCAAAGAGTTGATGGATACAACGAATTGGGAAAGTTATGGGCATAAGAATAATCCCAAATGTGCCGACTGCACGGCCCACTGCGGCTATGAAGCAACAGCAGTGGAAGATTCTACCGCCAGCCTGAAAAATATGATTGTCTCCGCACGCGCGGCGATGCTTTAAAATCAAAAAATATTTTAGAGAGAATCGGGAAGTTTGGTTGTTTCGTTCGCCAGTGCTAGGTCTACTTGTTGCTGAGTCAGTCCATCAGACATATGCAGATTCGCCCCGGCGAGGTTGGTATCTTCCAACTGGGATTCATGAAGGTCAGCCCTCACCAAGTTTGCCTGCGACAAGTCGGCCTTTTTCAAATTAGACCAACGTAGATTAGCGCCGCGCAAGTTGGCACCCGCAAGATTGGCCTGCTCAAGGTTTGCATTTTTTAAATAAGCGCCATAAAGGTAAGCACCTTTTAGATTGGCCCCCTTCAGGTTGGCTCCCAGAAGAACGACCCCGCGTAAATTGTATCCTTCAAGATTAGCCGATTGCCCCTCTGCTTTCCCTGAACCCAGCCACAAGGAATGTTCAGTCAGGATTTTTTTTAAATCGTCCTTGGAAATTTCACGCAAAGCAGTTTCGTTTTTCATCGACTGGTTTTCCATCGCATAATTCTAGTTATTTGCTCCTTATAAAAATACAGAAAATACTTATCGATTTACAAGCATAATCGCAAAAATAAATTATGACAGATCGTGAATATCTTCACCGTCCCACTTGCCAACGACTTCTTCTCCATTTGCGGAAAAAATGTTACTGCGCAACGCAGGATCCGATTTGATAGGGTCCAGGGAAAACAGACGTTCATTACCAGTCATATTACAGACTTTCTAGGTGATGGAATTATATGACCTAATATATATCAGGCCGCGGAAAAGAGTAAGTATTTTTAGAAGGGGAGAATTAGATGGATGGAGGTTATATTATCAGCCGTTCATTTTGCAGGGTTTGAGAAATTTTTCAGGGTCCATTCCGTTTCCTTTTATATCGGATTCCACCATGAGGTGAACAAGTTCTTTGAAAGAAGTCCTGGCATGCCAGTTCAGGATGTTCTTGGCTTTACTGGAATCCCCAATAAGGGTATCAACTTCCGCTGGGCGAAAGAATGATGAGTCAACTTCAACCAAAACCCGGTTGGTATTTTTATCGAAACCCACCTCATCGACCCCGGACCCTCGCCATTCGATATCAAATCCGCAGAGTCCGAATGCTTCCTGAACAAAATCGCGAACACTGAATTGTTTGCCGGAGGAAAATATAAAATCATCCGGTTCGGCTTGTTGCAGCGTGAGCCACATTCCTTCTACATAATCCTTTGCATAACCCCAGTCTCGTCTAGCATCCAGATTGCCGAGATAAATTTTTTCCTGTTTTCCTGCAAGGATGTTCGCCAGGGAAAGGGTAACTTTACGGCTTACAAAATTCTCGCCACGTCTGGGTGACTCGTGATTAAACATTATTCCGTTGCAGGCGAATACGTTAAACGCTTCTCGGTAGTTGATGGCCGTCCAGTGACCGTATACTTTGGCTATCCCATACGGACTTCTCGGATAAAATGGCGTTTTTTCTGTTTGGGGAATTTCCATGACTTTGCCAAACATCTCGCTGGTGGAGGCTTGATAAAACCGACAGGTTTCGTTAAGACCATTGGCGACTAGAGAATGCAAAAGACGCAGGGGACCCATGGCATTGACCTGGCAGGTGTATTCCGATGTTTGAAAACTGACTGCGACATGGCTTTGAGCGGCAAGATTATATATTTCAGTCGGACGAATACTGGAGATCAAATCATCTATACTTTGAAAATCCAACAAATCGCCATAATGCAAATGGAACTTGTTTTTGTAGGGCGAATCTTCCTGCCGCAGATGTTCTATGCGTCCCCTGTTGAATGTGCTGGAACGCCGGACTATGCCATGAACTTCATAACCTTTCTCTAATAGAAACTCGGCAAGATAGGACCCGTCTTGACCAGTAACTCCGGTAACCAACGCTTTTTTTGGTGCATCCATGAGATTTAATTAAGTGGTTAGGGTGGATATAGGGCCAATTGTGCCCCAGACTGCCAGCAGAGGGTAACTTGCAAAAACCTTTATGTTACAATCATTTTTTATCATATTGGGTGATGTTGCACAATGAATAAATTGCCGGGAAGTGGCCGACAAAAATCTTTGTATAAAAAAGATAAATGCTAAAATAACAGGATTGAAAAGTGCCCGTTGGTTTTAAACGGGTTTCCTCCATATATCTACCAAAGTGCTTGAAAACCAATGATTCCTTCCCATCCAGAAAAAAATCCTACGGTGGTCATCGCTCACCGCGTTGGGGGGGAACATCTGGAGCGTTCTTTTCTGGATTTAATTCCCTGGTTTGAAAATGTTGTCGTGGTGGGGCCAGAGCGCCCTCAAATTGCACAGGCTGTGAAACATCATGGAGGGTCATGGATTGACAGTGACTCCCCTCATATAGCCAAACTTTGGGAAGAAGGGATGAGGAGCAGAGAGTCCGACTGGTATTTGTTGATCCAGAGCAAACAGTATCTTTCCACGGTCCTCAAGGAGACGATCACTGAAACTATCCGGTCAAATCAGGATGCACCAAAGTTCTATACCTTCGCGCGGTTGAATTTTTTTTTAAAACAGCGGCTGAAATATAATCTGAAATGGACCCACGAATTGCCATCAGGTTTATTGTTTTCCTCAACACGTTTAGATTCTCTCGATGAGTTTGTCCACTCTGCAAAAACCGAATCGATTAGCGGAGAACTGGTTCATTTTGGAGAACGGACTCTGAATGAAGCAACCCGGAATTCACTGCACAGGGCAGACAGGTTGTCTGATCAGCTTTTTAAGAAGTCACCGAATTTGAATAAACGAAAGCTGGTGAGCAGGGCCTTAAGAAATTTTTTCAGGAATTTTTTTTCAACCTGGTTGATCCGCAGAGGAATCCGGGAAGGTTACGAGGGTTTGGTATTTTGTTTTTTAGACTCGCTGGTTATCTTATTGGCTTATCTCGGATATTACGAAAAATATGTTCGCAGTGGAAAGCAAATTGAAAGCCAGCGAAGTTCCATAAATAAAATTCTGGTCATAAAGGTTCGCGGTTTGGGAGATGCTGTATTAGCGACACCTGTTTTGCAAAACCTGAAGACTCTCATGCCCAACACCTCAATTTCTATTCTGACTTTTAATTTTTGTAAGCCCCTGTTCGAAAATAACCCCAATGTAAAGGAGGTTTACGGTTTATCAGAAAAGCCCGGGGCTTCAGAACTCAAGACGCTTGCAAATTCGTTGAGCGCTAATGATTTCGATCTAATCATTAACCTGCATGCCAGGAATCTTTCTACAAAATTAGCAAAAAATATCAAAGCTCGTTGGAGAATAGGTAGAAGTTATTTTCTCAGAGAAAAATTTAGCGATGTGCTGATTGGTTCTGACCATGAGCCGGACAAATCTTCCATCGAAAGGGATCTGGATTGTATCCGCGCAATCGGATTGGACCCTGTTGAAAAGCAACCGGAACTTTTTGTCACTGATGAAGAATCTAAATGGGCAAACGAATATTTAGCAGAGCAAAATTTAGACCGGTCAAAAAAGTTAATCATGATCCATCCGGCCGTGACTCAATACTATCGGCATTGGGGTCTGGAGAAGTTCACCCAGCTTTCCCGTAATCTGATTGATGAAGGACATCAGGTGATGGGAATTTTTTCGCCGATGGAGCAATCTATTGCCGATTTGCTCATTGAAAAGGTAAGGGATATTTATGTATATGTGGGTCCATTACGCCCCAGTATGGCATTAATCCAGCAAGCGGACCTGATGATTGATAATGATTCAGGGCCTGCTCATGTTTCCCAAGCTCTCAAGGTTCCCACTATGGTTCTTGTGGGTCCGGATTACAAAAACACATACCGGGATAAACAAATTTATGATAAAGAGAGTTATGTTTTCTATCAGGATATTCCATGCCGGGACTTGTTTTTTTCCAGATGCCTGCCGCCAGAGCCTTGTCAGGAATTGAAATGCATGGATCACGCGGTTGCAGAAGTATTTGCCAAGGCCCAGGAATTGTTGGGCTCTAAGTAGTGGTTAAATTAAATGAACCAGGTGTCTTTTCGGGTTTTAGCACAGTTTCCTACCTGCATTGTAGTTTGGCAAAAACGGTAAAAATACAGGAATATGGCGTTTATCCATTGCGCATACAACTTTTTATCCCTCCCAACGCAGATTTTCCTTGGGATTTATTGAATAGTTGCTTAAAATGAAGGTTTTTACCTAAACACAATTAACGGTCCCATCTTTTAAGTCTTTTAAAAACATTACATTATTAGTGGGCCTTCGTCTGTTAAATCTTTTAAAAATATCACATTAGGAAATGCCTTCAACTATGAACCACGAGAACATCAGGAATGTCGGAATCATCGCTCATGTCGATCATGGGAAAACCACGCTTGTCGATTGTTTGTTGCGGCAAAGCGGAATGTTTAGAGCCAGCGAATTGGAAGAGTCCTGCATCATGGATAGCAACGACTTGGAAAGGGAACGTGGCATCACCATTTTTTCAAAGAATGCTTCCATTCAGTATAAAGACTACAAAATTAATATCGTTGATACTCCGGGCCACGCTGATTTTGGTGGAGAGGTTGAACGTATACTTAAAATGGTAAATGGGGTTTTGCTCATTGTTGATGCTTCTGAAGGCCCGATGCCGCAAACCAGATTTGTTTTGAAAAAGTCGCTCGACCTGGGGCTGAAACCTATTGTGGTAGTAAACAAAATTGATCGTCCGGGAGCCGATCCCGAAAACGCTTTAAATCAAGTGTTCGATCTTTTTGTAAGTCTGGGAGCTTCGGATGAGCAGTTGGATTTCTCTACAATATACACTTCTGCCAAACAGGGATTTTGTCGTGTGGAGCCAGAAGGGGAAAATCAGGATATGAAACCGTTGCTGGACCTTATTGCTGAAAAGGTGGAGCCTGATAAAGGCGACCACAAAGGCGCGTTCCAGATGCTGGTTTCTTCCATTGATTTTAATGACTATGTAGGGCGAATCGCAATTGGAAAAATCCAGCGAGGCTCCTATGATTCCAATAAGCAGTATACTTTGATCACACGGTCGGGTGATATGGAAGAATTCAAAGTTTCCAAAGTATTTGCGTACTCAGGTTTGCAACGAGTGGAAACAGATGAAGCAGTGACGGGGGACATTGTCGGTATCGCCGGAATGAAGGAGGTGGATATTGGGGAAACCATTGCCGACCGGGAATGTCCAGAAGCACTGCCCGTAATAGAAATAGACGAACCAACATTGTCTATTAACTTTACGGTAAACAATTCACCCTTTGCCGGAAGAGAAGGGAAATTTGTCACTTCGCGGCAACTGCGGGACAGACTGTTGAAGGAGATAAAACATAACGTGGCCTTGCGAGTTGAGGAAACAGAAAACAGCGATGCGTTCAGGGTTTCGGGTAGGGGAGAGTTGCATTTAACCATTCTCATAGAAACCATGCGGCGCGAGGGATATGAGTTTGCTATTTCCAGACCGGAAGTGGTTCTGAAAAAAGTTGATGATAAAACATTGGAGCCGGAAGAATTCGCGATAATTGATGTCGAAGAGCAATATATGGGGCCAGTAATGGAGGCTATGGGGCAACGAAAAGGTGCCATGAAAAACATGCTTCAAACGGGAACAGATTCGGTCAGACTGGAGTTTGTTGTGCCAACACGCGGATTGTTTGGTTTTCGATCACAATTGTTGACTTTGACGCGTGGCACAGGAGTTTTGAATCATAGTTTTCATAACTACGTTCCCTACTGTGGAGAATTGGCGAGTCGGAACAACGGAGTTTTAATATCACTTGAAAATGGAAGCACGACCACTTTCTCACTATTTAACCTGCAAGAAAGGGGAACCATGTTTCTGGGACCGGCTGAGGAAGTGTATACAGGAATGATCATTGGAGAAAACAATAAGGATAATGACCTTGTGGTAAATATTTGCAAGAAGAAAAATCTCACTAACGTGCGGGCATCTGGGTCAGACGATACAGTGAGTCTTGCACCGCCCAGAATAATGAGCCTTGAGCAGGTCCTCGGCTACCTTAATGATGACGAACTCGCGGAAATCACACCGGAAAGTATTCGTCTGCGTAAAAAGCATTTAGATGAGAATGATCGTAAACGGCTGGCAAAAACAAAAAAGGTCGCCTGAAGATTCTGGCGGTTTGGCAAGGACAACATGCTTGTCGAACTCATAGGAACTACCGATGATTCTTTGCATAAAAAACCCGGATCATAAATCACCTGGAACGTAATCCAACTATGCCTATCTACGAATACGTTTGCAAGAAATGCGATCACGCATTTGAGATTTTAGTATCTGGCTCTGTCCGCCCGGCATGCCCCGAGTGTAACAGTAAAAAACTGGACAAACAGCATTCCGTATTTTCGCCAAGCATCAAGGAAAATAGTGCGCCCGCTAAAAACCTTCCCCCCGAATGTGGCTCTTGCGCTCATCCTGATGGCCCCGGCGCTTGCTCCATGAACTAAACGAAAGCCTTCAAAAATACAAAATTGATCTTTATAACAGACCAATCAGGGTGACTCTTGAGATAATGAGGGACTTTTATGTATGGTAATCCTTCCTGCAAAAACCCTGGCCCCATTGTAAAAATAACTTTCGGTTTTTCTATCAGCCTCAGGAGCAGTTGCCTGAACAAATGAATTGTGCGGGCCAACAAATTAAAAGCCAATAAAAGAAAGCCCGCCCTATGTGGGTGAATTGGAACCATAAAACCCGGATACTACAAATTATTTTTTTTCTCCTGAATTTCCGCTCTTCTTGTCTTTGCCAGCTTTCCCAGTTCTCCTAATGCTTTTCTGGCACGAGCCGCCGCCGCTTTTATATTCTTCGTTTCAAAACTTTCATTTTCGGCGAGATAGGTTTCGTAGGCTGAAACGATTTGATCATGAGTCATTCTTAGTTCTCCTGATTTTGCAGGTTATAATTTTTATTCTGATATGAATTAACACATATACCCGGGTCAGTTCAACTTAATACTGTCCCTAACCTGTGGAGCTGTGAAAAATACTGCTCATTTTTGCACAGGCTCCACAGGTTCTACAACAACTTCTTTTCAGACTTGAACTAAAGAACCTGAAGTCAACATCGATAGTTTTTTCTGATTCAGTCTCCTCCTTTCTGCCATCGTTTTACGTTTTATAATATCTCTTGCGGTTAATATTTCCCTCTGCCGTCCGCAGAACACATCTGCCGGCGTCACATTATTCAGTGATTCATGATACCGGTGGTGGTTGTCATGATCTCCAACTTCTCTGATAGACCAATCCTCATATATAGGCTCCATTGGAATCCATACCATTCAGACTTTACGTAACTGATGGTCTCTAACTCTTCACTTAAATCATCAGAATTCGTTGGGCCAGATAACAAACGCCTATCCTCATCGTCATCTAAGGCTTTCCTTAGATGTTGATCTAGGAGTGACTGTAGTTTGTCTGTGGAAAGGTTCATTATTGGTGGTGCTCGTGTCTGATTTTAGAGATGAAGTCTTCAACAGTTCCAGCTAATCTTCGAGCTTTGCTTTCAGCTTGTTTGACATAGCCAGTCCGAAGAGAATACCTCAGGCCAGTTTTTCCTACACGCTTGGAGAAATCTGGTGGCAGAGTGTACCGGAAGTAGTAGAGGGAGTTTCTTTGGAAGGTGTATCTTAGGTTTGTTCTTGGGGTTATAGTGATCATAGCTAACCTTTTGGGACACGTTGTTGGACACATGCCGCAAACTGCTAGCCTAGACCACTTTATAAGTTAGATAACTACTTTATTTACAAGAAGTTATGGTGGAGGCGGGGGGAATCGAACCCCCGTCCGAAAGGTGTCAACCGAAGGCGTCTACATGCTTATTCTCTGATTTGAATCTCGCCTGAACCAGCTCCCAGAGACAGGATCCGATTCGGGCCAGTTCCTAAAAATCTCGTCCGATGCGCCCGGAACTCACGCGCCAGACCAGTCCGCTTAAATGACGTCCTTTTCCACCCCACGGACAAAAGCAGGAAGGACGGTAACTGACTTAAGGGTTAGTTAAGCCGCTACTGCTACTTCATAATCGTTAGCGATTATGTTTGCGCCGTTTTTTAACGGGCCAACGGCATCCCGTGCATGCAACCTCCGTCTCATTCCTCCCGTCGAAACCAGATCGCCCCCTTTTAGGGGATGGGTAGAATAGACTTCTACCACTAAGATAACACCTTATCTATCGGTTCTCAATGTCCGTATAATAAATAGTGGCGAAGAAATTCTACCGCACCGAGACCATATCCTGTTGGTTCATCAAGCTTTTCTTATTAAAATATATGTAGTATGAACTCCACCTTGTTTTTAGATAAAAGCGGTCAATATATTAAATATTTGAAAAATATACCAACTCCGATATTGCTTATTGCAATCATTTAGCGCTGTATATCAGGGCTTCCTATATTATTTAAGTGGGTCGGGCTTGCAAATAGTTTACAGATTCTATAAGTTTAGCCTTTTATTAAAGTTGGCAAAAGGAGAGAACAGGCATGCGGGTTCTTGTGGTAGGTGCTGGGGGGCGCGAACACGCGCTGGCGTGGAAAATTGCGCAAAGTCCGCTGGTAAAGAAAGTGTATTGCGCTCCGGGTAATGCGGGTACGGCCAGCGTGGCGGAAAATGTCGAGATTTCTGCGGACAATATTAACGCCTTACGCCAGTTTGCCATGATGAAGGGTATAGGACTGACCGTGGTCGGGCCTGAGCAACCTCTGGTGAAAGGGATTGTAGATAGTTTTGAGGAAAGCGGACTCCGTGTATTTGGTCCTTCACAGCGAGCGGCGGAAATAGAGGGTAGTAAGGTTTTCTGTAAGGACCTGATGAAAAAATATGGTATCCCCACGGCGCGATACGAAGTTTTTAATTCCCCCGATAAAGTTAAACTTTTTACCAGGGAGGATGAACCGGTTGTCGTCAAGGCAAGTGGTTTGGCCGCAGGGAAGGGCGTTATTCTTTGTAACAACGGCACGGAAGCGCGTTCGGCGATTGAGTCGATCATGCGGGATAGAACTTTTGGCGAGGCAGGCGATCAAGTGGTGGTCGAAGAGTTTCTCACCGGGCAGGAAGTTTCATTACTGGCTTTCACCGATGGCAAAACGGTTTTGTCACTTGACTCGGCGCAAGATCATAAGGCGGCATTCGAAGGGGATACCGGGCCCAACACGGGTGGCATGGGGGCTTATTCTCCCGCGCCCGTTTTTACAGACGATTTGAAAGGGCAGGTCATGAATAAAATCATGAACCCTACCGTCCGCGCAATGGCCAAGGAGGGCCGCCAGTATAGAGGCATTCTGTATGCGGGCCTGATGTTGACGGAGTCTGGACCCAAGGTGCTGGAGTTTAATGCGCGTTTTGGCGACCCGGAAACTCAGCCGATTTTGATGCGGATTGACAACGACATCGTCCCTGTTTTCGAAGCGTGTATCGACGGTACACTCGCCAAGTGTTCGCTACAGTGGAAACCGGAACCAACTGTATGCGTGGTGATGGCGGCGAAAGGCTATCCCGGTGTTTATGAAAAGGGTAAAGAAATTAGCGGGCTGGATTCAGCGGGCAATCAGGAAGGGACAGTTGTTTTTCATGCGGGAACCAGAATGGATAAGGGACGGGTCGTAACCAATGGCGGGCGCATACTGGGTGTCACTGCATTGGGAACAGACCTTGGCGCGGCGATCAAAAAAGCTTATTCCGCTGTGGATAAAATCGAATGGGACGGAATTCACTATCGAAAAGATATTGGTAAAAAAGCTTTTTGACTATCACCGCGATTGAACATAGAGCAACAAAAACCTTTACCTGTTACCTATCGGAGTCAAAAAATAGTCAGTCCAGCTGGAGTTCTTTGGTTTCCTTGACAGATGTCATTTGCTTATCAAAAATTTTCCTCGAGGCGACCCAGGCTCCCCAGGAAATTCCTACGACAGTGGCGACCCCGATTGATGCCCACAGGGTGACGTTGCCCGAGCTGGACAACCCGCGTAAAAACACAAACGCTCCCACAGGCAGAGCCATAATGAACCCGAAACAAGTCAGAAGCATCGAACTGCGCGCAAAATATTTAGGGCGCACATCGACATTAAGCTCTGGAAGATACTTCCTGTTTTCTTCATTTGCCATGTCCAGTAGAAGGACCTCGCCCTCGCATTTGGGGCAGTATTGTCCACCCCAGAAAGCGTTTTTGCATTGTAGGCAAAATTTGACCATAACGAAAAATTCCTGTTGAATGAGCGAACAGGATACCTTATTTGTATATATCCTTCAACTGCCAGACAGGGCCATAAGGAATGGAAAATACAAAATTCACAGTCGTCGCCCATGGGGGAGCCGGATCAAATAGTGAACACTGCGACGGCACCGAAGAGGCTGTTCATGCCTGCTTTAAAGCAAGCCAGATGGATGCGAGCTTGATCCACTCTGTTGCGCGTGCGGTTTGTGTTCTGGAAGACGATGGGCGATTCAATGCCGGAGCCGGTGCCCATCCACGGGAAAATGGAAGGGTGGAACACGACGCGGCGATAATGGACAGCAACGGTTGTTTTGGCGCGGTTGCTGTACTGGAGGGATTCAACAATCCCATTCTGACCGCCGAAGCGGTGAGCGAAACAGAATATCGATTGCTGGCAGGGAAAGGTGCGGCCGAGTTTGCTTGTGAACGTAAAATGGCGCCGACCCGAAATCACATTATTCCGGGAGGTGGAAAGGATTTCTCAACGCCTCCCAAAACGGATACCGTAGGATGCGTGGCTACCGATGGTGCAACCTTTGTCGCTGCGCTCAGCACCGGCGGGATGGCCGGGGCACATTATGGTCGCGTGGGCGATGTTCCCATCATAGGAGGTGGACTTTACGTGGGATCCAAAGGAGCCGTTGCCGCGACAGGAGATGGAGAAGGGATAATGATGAAAATGACAGCCTATCGCGCCTACCAACTCATAGAACAAGGCGGTAAACCGAAAGAGATATTGGAAGAAGTCATCGGATGGTTTACACCAGCAGATGCAATAGGCCTGATATTGGTGACCCCTAAAGGATTGGCCGGTGGATCAAATAGAAGCATGGCCTGGTCATCCGGTGAGTTTTATTGAGCAGGAACTGCGAAATGCTGGGGCCAGTACGGAGTACTGGGCAACAGTATTAGAGAACAAATATTTTTCCTGTCCCCCACGAAGCGGGAGATGCCCTTCAAGGCATCGGGCGGAGTTGAATTTTAAAAATGTCGTTCCTCCATAGCGGTGCGGAAATACAGTTGATTTTCATAGCAGGAAGAAGTTATCATCCCGGCTCAACTCATAAAGCCAGAAAGAAAAAGCCAGCGTAGCTCAGGGGTAGAGCAACTGATTCGTAATCAGTAGGTCGGCGGTTCAATTCCGCCCGCTGGCTCCATATAATACAATAGCTTACAGGTTAGACTGCAGCCCATTTCTCAAATTGGCTAGCACTGTGGCT
>MPLX02192065.1_pt1 | contig 34703 bp, 40 predicted proteins | sample 1617341 | NCBI WGS metagenome assembly MPLX02 (sample SAMN05944804, study PRJNA350692) | marine metagenome | biome: marine; feature: ODZ; material: water; isolation source: 120 m water sample filtered on 0.2 um supor filter | place: Pacific Ocean | collected 2012-04-08 | depth 120m m | reverse complement strand
GGCGGAGGTCTGCCGCGAGCACGGCATCAGCCCGACGACGTTCTACAAATGGAAGGCCAAATATGGCGGCCTGGACGTCTCGGACGCGCGCAAGCTGAAGAGCCTTGAGACGGAGAACGTGACGGTCTTTGGATCGTGTACTGGCATGATGGTCAGTTGGAGGAGAAGGGTGACTACAAGAACGGGGAAAAAGATGGTCCTTGGGTTGAGTCATTTTTGTTTGGGTTCGGTCAGAAGGAGGGTGACTACAAGAACGGGTTAGAAGAAGGTCCTTGGATCTGGCACTACGAAAACGGTGAGTTATGGCAAAAGGGTGACTACAAGGACGGGAAACGAGAAGGGCCTTGGGTTACATACAACAAGGACGGAACGAAGGTCGACAAAGAGTCAGGAACCTACCGCGACGGAAAGAAAATATCTGAATAGTAAACCCGTCTGATCGTCACAAAGTCACTTCTAACAGAGCCTAGATTTGATTCGCAATCAGAATAACGTCATTAATGATATCCATCAATCGTATTGTTTATCCCATCGCTCGTTGTTTTCTTGTGTTTAAAACCACAACGGCCATAACCCCGTTAAATAAAGTTTCGACTCTATCAAAAAACTGCTATCGGTTATGTTCGTGTTGAGAATCATATTTCACCCATGGATAAAGTGAGTAATGGTGATGCGAGGAATAAAATCGATTGACGCGAAAAAACTAACCAAGGGTCAAATCCGCAAACTTAACGCGCTTCGTAAATCGCTTGGCGATCCAATCGCAGAAGAAGCGTTCACAAAGTGGCTAAAGGCACAAGCGGCGGACATCAGCAAGACCGATCCTGTCGCCAGGAAGCTCGTTAAGGCAGTGGCGAAGTTAGAAACCGATAAGTCGTTTACCCTTGGTCGTAAGGGTTATGTGATAAAACGCGCAAAAGGTCGTGGTGCATCCGGTTTCGTCGCGGAAAAGGTGAAGTGAAAGGTTTCGCCACACAGTCGGTCAGGGCGTCGAGATGAAAGCCATCCTGATCAGTGCCCCCTGACTCTGCGACTGTTTAAGCCGACTCCAGTTGCGTTTCTGACAACAATGGAATTTGGGTCAGTGGACCCGTCTGACCCCGTCCTGTCGAATGCGATCGTATTCCCTACTATCCTGATGCGATGATCCGCATTTTTGCCCCCATATTTACCTTGGTTCTCCTATTTTCGTCACTCGCTAGAAGTGACACGGTGGGATGGTATGACCTCGTTGAACGAGACGGTCTCTACTATGAGGAGTCTGACGATGTCCCCTTTACCGGAGCCGTGACGGGGCAGAGAAAAGGTAAAATCAAAAATGGGAAACAAGAAGGTACTTGGATCTGGTACTGGAGTTATGGTCGGCTGCGGCAAAAGGGTGAATACCGAACCGGGAAAAGAGAAGGTCCTTGGATTTGGTACAACCCTGACGGAGCGAAGAACGAGGCCCTTTCAGGAATCTATCGCAACGGTGTGAAGGTGTCGGACTAGTATACTCCTCGGATAGTGAGCAGTCAGTCACTGGCAGAACTTCGACCCAACCCCCCGGTCGTGGTCAGGTCATTGATGATATCTGGCAGTTGGTCGAATATCTCTGTTCTCTCATCGTCCGTCGCCTCAAAAGGTGGCAGAAACCGGTTGACCGTCACCTAGTCGATCTGAATCTCGGCGCGCCGTCGTCGATCATAGTTTATTCTCCACGTTTTCCAGTTCATCATTTATCTGTGTCCCTATTATTTTTGTTGAATGATGATGACCGAGACGAACCCCCTCGAAACCATCCTGTCGAGAGACCGGGTAACAGTCTATTTATCTCGCTAGGAACCCATCTCGATTGATCTGGCTTATTCTAGATCTTAAAGGAGCACTTGCGGATGAGCTGCAAGAAACACGCGCCGGAACAGGTTATCCAGATGCTGTGTAAAGCCGAGTTTCAACTTTCACAGGGCCAGATAGACAAGCCCCCTTTTCGCACTCACCCCAGGGTCTCTCCGCCCTCAGGGCCGTAAAAGATCACCCAGGTGGCAAAATCGTCCGAGAAATTCTCGAAGCGATGGACCACGCCAGCCGGCGCGAACAAGGCATCACCCGGCCCGAAACACGTGCGCTCATGGCCGCGCACGAACCAACCCTCGCCGGCGATTACCACATAGACCTCGTCCTGGTCGTGCGGCGTCTGCGTGTCCACAGTAGCGGGCGCGTAATGGCGCACGGTCATGCTACCATGTGACATCACTAACGCCGAGCGCGCGCCTGCGGGTATCGGCGCCGCCTTTGCCGCTTTTAGGGCTACATGCCAGTCGAACTCCATCACGATCCGTCCTGCTCCTGCCAGCGCAACACCGGGTGGCGCGCGGCCCGCGCTTCATCGAGCCGCCGCCACGACGCGTGGCGTGGCGTCGCCTTGAAATACGCCGTGTCCCCCGCCTTGGCCTTCTTGATCAACGCCCGCATGGTGGCGATGAAGGCGTCGAGGGTGTCACGGCTTTCCGTCTCTGTGGGCTCTATCAGCATTGCTCCATGCACGACCAGAGGAAAATAGATGGTCATGGGATGGTAGCCCTCATCAATCAGGGCCTTGGCGAAATCAAGGGTGGTGACACCGCTAGCAGCAAGCAAGCGATCGTCAAACAGCACTTCGTGCATGCAAGGTCCAGAAAAGGCCGGGGCAGCACGTCCGCGAGACCGGCCAGGATGTAGTTGGCGTTCAGCACCGCGTCCTCCGAAACCTGCCGGAGCCCGCTGCCGCCATGACTCATCATGTAGGCCAGCGCCCGCACGAAGACAGCAAACTGGCCGTGGAAAGCGCGCAGCCGGCCAAGCGAGTGTATGACCTCTTCGCCGGCTTCCACGAGCGCCAAGCCGTCCTTGCCACTGACCACCCAGGGCAGGGGCGCGAACGGCGCCAACTCTGCGCTTAGTGCCACCGGACCGGCACCGGGGCCACCGCCGCCATGGGGCGTGGAGAAGGTCTTATGCAAGTTGAAATGCATGGCATCGATGCCGAGATCTCCTGGGCGCACACGGCCCATGATAGCGTTGAGATTGGCGCCGTCGCAGTAGAACAGCGCGCCGCCCGCATGCACGGCGGCGGCGATTTCGACAATATCGCGCTCAAACAAACCGCAAGTATTGGGATTTGTCAGCATGATCGCCGCCACATCGTCACCGAGCCGCGCCTCCAGTGCCACCCGGTCGATGCGGCCGTCGCCGGCATCTCGCACATTCTCGACCGCATAGCCGCAGGCCGCCGCGGTGGCCGGGTTGGTGCCGTGAGCCGAATCTGGCACCAGCACCACCTTGCGCACATCACCGCGAGCTTCCAGGTAGGCGCGGATCGCCATCATGCCGCAAAGCTCGCCCTGAGCGCCCGCGGCCGGTGCCATGGCGATCGCCGACATGCCAGTGAGCGTCTTCAGCCAGAGCGCCAAGGTATCTATCACCTGCAACGCGCCCTGGATCGTAGAGGCGGGCTGCAACGGGTGCAAATCGGCAAAACCGGGCAGGCGCGCCAGACGCTCGTTCATGCGCGGATTATGTTTCATGGTGCACGAGCCAAGGGGATAGAAGCCCGTATCGATGCCGTAATTATTGCGGCTGAGGCGCGTGTAATGGCGCACCACCTGAGGCTCCGAGAGCCCTGGCAAGCCGATCGCGCCGTTGCGCTCGAGCCCGCCGAGCCGGCTCGCGACATCGGGCGGCACAGGCAGATCGACGCCACTGCGCCCGACCGCGCCCTGCTCGAAGATCAGCGGCTCGGCGATATCGAGGGCGCGATTGCCCGTGATCGTGCCAACGCCACTCATGCCAACACCCTCTCCAGCGCGTCGCACAATCGCTCGATATCGCCCTCGTCATTCATCTCAGTCACCGTAACGAGGAGAATTTTGTCAAGATCCTCGCGCTCGGGAAACAGGCGCGCTGCCGGTACTCCAGCAAGAATGCCCTTCTGCACCAGTTTCTCGACCACCTCGGCCGCCGGACGCGCCAAGCACAGGGCAAACTCGTTGAAGAAAGCGCCGGTGAGAAGCGTGACGCCGGCGATGTCATCGAGGCGCTCGGCGGCCAGTACCGCGAGCGCATGGTTGAGCGCCGCCAAGCACCGGAAGTTGGCCTCGCCTAGCAGGGCCATGTGGCTGATCTCCGTTGGGTCAGGGTCGGTGGTGGCGGCGGTGAGGGACGAAAGGCAACGGCACAACCGCCGCTGCGATTGCCGTGCCGCGCACATCAAGGTGCAGCGCACTTCCAGGCTCGGCATGCTCAGCACCGACATAGCCCATGGCAACTGGCGCCGCCAACGTCGGAGAGTAGCCGCCGCTGGTAATACTGCCTATGGGCACGCTGTAACGGTCGAGGATCTGGCTGCCCGCGCGCACGGGCCGGCGGCCTTCCAGTCGAAGGCCAATGCGGCAGCGCTTCGGGCCAGCGGCGAGCGCCGCCTGCACGGCGCGGTCGCCGAGAAAGCCGCCGTCGGTACGGCGCAGCTTGGGGATGATCCAGGCGAGGCCTGCCTCGGCAGGATCGGTGCTGCGATCGATATCGTGGCCGTGCAGGCAAAGGCCCGCCTCGAGGCGCAACGAATCGCGCGCGCCGAGCCCAGCCGGACCAACCTCCGACAACGCCAGTAGACGCTCCGCCAGAGCCCGGGCGCGGTTGCCGGGAACCGAGATCTCGAAGCCGTCCTCGCCGGTATAGCCCGAGCGGCAGATGAGGCAGGATATGCCGTCAATGGCGAGCCGCGCATTGCCCATGAACCCGAGCTCGGCAGCGGCTGGACAAAGCCGCGCCAACGCCATCACCGCCTGCGGGCCCTGCAGCGCCAGCAACCCAAGTCCTTCGGCGGGCTCGAGGCTGGCGCGATCGCTCAAGCGCTCGCTGATATGGGCGTAGTCCTGGGCCGCGTTGGCCGCGTTGACAATAAGCAGCAGCCGCTCGCCTTCAGGCGGGCGAACAATCATGAGGTCGTCGATAATACCGCCGTTCTCAGCCAGCAGCAGGGAATAGCGCATACGCCCGGGCGCTAGCCCGCGGATATCGCTCGGCACCAGAGTCTCCAGCAGCCTGGCCACGTCCCCGTCCGCCGCCAGCCAAGCCTGGCCCATATGGGAGACATCGAATAGACCGGCCGCCTCGCGCACGTGGGCATGCTCGGCGAGAATGCCGGCGCCATATTTCACCGGCATGTCCCAGCCGGCGAAGCCGACCATACGCGCACCAAGCGCCTGATGCAGACCGTACAATGGGGTACGCCGTAATTCCGTCTGGGGAGCTAGATCGCTGTTGCGCACCGGTGCCTCCGAGCCAGGGGTTGCCACGGCGCGCCGTGACCCATGCCCCCTCTGTCTCGAAACCTGAGAGCTTCACCCGCTCGAGGCTTACACCTTCGGTGAGGCTGTGGCGCGTGGTGCACCGATGCCTACTTTCCAGAGGTCGTGCGGCCCTTGCGGTCCGTTTGCCTGAGAGATTCCGGGGCGGTTGCTCCTTCGGCGCCGGCTCGCAGCCGATCTCTCCCGCAAGGGATGTGCGAAGTGTACGACCTTCACAACCAACGTCAAGCGTAGCTCAGTTTTGATTGCGGCGCTGGAACTCCAATTGGCCACGGTCGAGCAGGAAGCTCACCACCACCTCATATTGCCAGGGTGCGACAGCGGCGCCAGCGGGAAAGACCAGGCGGATCTCTTCGGGCTCGGACAGCGTGAACAGCTGTCCCGGCACCCGTGCGGCCACCGCGACATCGAAGCGAATGCGCTCGACAACCCGACGGTCAGGGCCAATCAGAGCAACGAAATAGGGCACTTGATCGCCTTTGGCCAGGGCCGCGGGACCACGCTCGACGCCAACCACCAGGTCGAGATCGAGCACCATGCGGCTGGCCGGATCATCGTCGTCGTCATACTCGCACGTGACTTCAAGCGACAGGAAGCTGGCCTCTATCTCCAAACCGTTGAGATCAACGACGCCGTCGCGGAAGCGAGCGTAGCGCTCACCCTCGGCCAGCACGCGCACCTGCGGGCAGGGCAGTTGCACTGATTCGCCGCTGAAGATGGCCATGGGGTCGCACGCTACAAGCAGCGGCAGAAGCAGGAGCAAAAATACTAAGCATCTGGGCATGGTCAGACTGCCTCGTGGCTACCATCGCATTCCGGCACCATTCCCGTATATTTGCAACCGCATAGCCACATGGTCTCATCCTTGGTCGCCTTCCAAACAATCGGCCTGATATCAGTTCCCTTATGCGTGCTACCGCAAAACGGCTGCTCGGCGCCCCGGCCACAGGCACACCAGGCATAGGACTTGCCCATTTTCACCTCAACCTCGTAGGGCCCCCGTTGCGCAATGCGCGGCTTGGTCATGAATCATTTTTCTTAGGCGAGTTCGGCCCGAGTATCGCACAGGGCCGGCGGCAGACAAGCACAGACACCTCCCCAGACCGGGCTTTTTGGCGTACAAGGCGGGCGTGGCTGTCTACACCGACATAGCCGACGCGGAGCTACGCGCCTTCCTCGCTGATTACGATATCGGCGAGCTAGTTTCTGTCATTGGCATTGCCGAAGGCGTCGAGAACTCGAACTACCTGCTCATCACCGATCGAGACCGCCACATCCTGACGCTCTACGAGAAGCGCGTGGCGCGCGACGACCTGCCTTTCTTCCTCGGCCTAATGCACCATCTTTCGACCCGCGGCATCGCCTGCCCAACACCGCTAGCGACACGTGATGGCACCACGCTGCGCGAGCTGGTCGGGCGGCCGGCCGTGATCGTAAGCTTCCTCGACGGGGTCTGGCCACGGCGCATCTGGCCCGAGCATTGCCAATCGTTGGGCCAAGCGCTGGCCCGCTTCCACATGGCCGGGCAGGATTATGACGGCCAGCGCGCCAACGACCTCTCCATTGTCGGCTTCCGGCCGTTGTTCGAGCACTCGCGGGCTCGCGCCAGTGAGGTGAGCCCGGGGTTAGCCGACGAGATCGACGGCGAGATCACGGCGCTCGAAGCGGACTGGCCCAGCGATCTGCCACAAGGGGTCATCCATGCCGACCTTTTCCCCGACAATGTCTTCTTCGCGGACGGCGCAGTCAGCGGCCTGATCGACTTCTATTTTTCCTGCAACGATTTCTTCGCGTACGATATCGCCATCTGCCTCAATGCCTGGTGCTTCGAGGTCGACGGTGATTTTAACGTAACCAAGGCACGACATCTGCTGCGGGCCTACCGCAGCCTGCGTCCCTTTTTGCCGGCCGAGCTAACGGCATTGCCGTTGCTTTGCCGCGGCGCAGCCATGCGCTTTTTGCTCACCCGCCTACACGACTGGCTGCACATATCGGAGAACGCTTTGGTCTCGCCCAAGGACCCCATGGAATTCTTGCGCATCCTCCGCTTCCACCGCAGCGTTGCCGGCAGCGGCGAATACGGACTCGACTGAGATGGCGGACGACGAGGTCGTCAAGATCTATACGGACGGCGCCTGTTCGGGCAATCCGGGTCCCGGCGGCTGGGGTGTCGTGCTGCGCTATGGCGAGGCGGAGAAGGAGCTTTACGGCGGCGAGCCCGCGACCACCAACAACCGCATGGAGATGACCGCCGCAATCGAGGCGTTAGGCGCGCTAACGCGGCCCATGCAGGTGCACCTACACACGGATTCGACCTATCTGCGCAACGGCATCACCGAATGGGTCACCACTTGGAAAGCCAATGGCTGGCGCACAAAAGCGGGCAAGCCGGTCGCCAATGTCGACCTTTGGCAGTCCCTCGATACGCTGGTGACCGGACACGACATCACCTGGCTCTGGGTCAAGGCCCACGACGGCGACGAAGGCAACGAGCGTGCCGATACCCTCGCCCGTCTCGGCGTCGAGCAGGTCAAACCAAAATAGGTCGAGAGAACGAAAGATCCGCAGAGGGCGCCTTAAGTTGATGGTGAGTGAGTCGCATTTTTGGCGCGCCAGTCAAAAATACGAAGCGCCTATCTTAGGTCGGCCATGGACCCTTGACTGGCTTGTCGGATATGGCGAATGGCGACCATCGACTTAAGGCGCGGGCCGCACTCGCTTTTAAAGCATCGCCAGGATTCTCTCGGCCGCGGAGACACCCAGCCCGGTGCCATCCTCGACCGCGAGGTGCTTGACCACGCCGTCGTCGACGATCATGGCATAGCGCTGCGAGCGCACGCCAAAGCCGATGCCGCTGCCGTCAAGCATCAAGTCCACGGCGCGGGTGAAGTCAGCATTGCCGTCGGCCAGCATCAGCACCGAGTCGCCAACACCGAGATCCCTGCCCCAGGCATCCATGACGAAGGCGTCGTTGACGGAGACACAGGCAATGGCATCGACACCCCTGCCCTTGAGCGCCTCGGCATTCTCGATAAAGCCCGGCACGTGTTTGGACGAGCAGGTCGGCGTAAAGGCGCCCGGCAAGGCGAATAGCACCACTTTCTTGCCACCCAGAAGCTCGTCGGTGGATACCTCTTTGATGCCATCCGTGGTCATCTGCCGCAGGGTGATGGACGGAACCGTGTCACCTACCTTGATCGTCATAAATATGCCCTCTCTGGTCCGCTCCCGGTCGGTTGAGAGTCATAGACGATCAATGCTCGCGGGCCAAACCCCAAAATGATTTAGGTTATACGTCTCCCGCAGTGTCCAGCGCCTCAAGCACGGCGCCCGTGCTTAGCAGTTCCGGCAGCACCAGGCCATAGCGGCTGGCCGGGCCGTAGACCACGTTAAAGGGAATGCCGTAGCGTCCGAAGCTCGCCAGATAGGTGGCGATGGCCGGATCAGGCCGCGTCCAGTCAGCGCGCATACAGACCACAGCGGACCCTTCTAAGCGCGCACGCACCGCCGCATCAGCAATGACCAGGCGCTTATTGACCTTGCAGGTGACGCACCAGTCGGCAGTGACATCGACAAAGACCGTCTTGCCGGCTGCTACCGCCTCCCCGATCGCGACAATGTCGAAAGGTTGCCAGGATACGGCTGTCATCTCGTCGCCACCGCGCCCGCCGGCAGTCAACAGCCAGCCCGGCACGGCAAAGGCGAAGATCAGTGCCAACGCCATCGCGCCAAGTGCAGCACGCGCCTTCTCCGGGCGCGCTTGGCGCAGCCAGCACAGCGCCCCGAGCGCGACCACCGCAACGGCGGCCCCGAACGCGACCGAGAGCCCGGCAACGCCCTCAAGCACCCAAAGCAACCAGACCACCGTCGCCACCAAAGCAAGGGCCAGAATGCAGCGCAAACGCAGCATCCACGGCCCCGGCCGTGGCAGGCCAGTAGCCAGGCCGGGAAAGACGGCGACGAGCAGATAGGGGGCTGCCATACCGATCCCGAGGGCCACAAATACGGCGAAGATCTCGGGCGCCCCGCGGACCAAGGCAAAACCGACGGCAGTGCCGAGAAAGGGTGCCGAGCAGGGCGTCGCCAGCAGCGTCGCAAAAGCGCCGGTGATGAAGTTGCCGACCAGGCCACCGGCGCTCTTCCCTTGGCTGCCAGCCGCCAGGCCGAGATCGCCAAGCCAGCCCGGCAGGCGCATCTCGAACAGACCAACGAGGTTGAAGGCAAACAGCCCCACCACCAGCACTAGGAAGATGAGAAACAGCGGTTGCTGGAACTGGATGCCCCAGCCGACTGCGCCGCCGGCCAACTTGACCGCGACCGCGGTGGCGGCGAGCAGCAAAAACGAGGCGACGATACCCGCGGCCGAAGCCAGAAAGCCGAGCGAGACCCGGCGCCGCTCGCCGCCACCATGGCTGATGGCGCCCAGGATCTTGAGCGACAACACAGGCAGCACGCAGGGCATCAGATTGAGGATCAGACCGCCCAACAGGGCAAGCCCAAGGATGGCCCATAGCGAGGTTTTGGCAGTGCTCACGACCGGCGGCGCAGAAACCGCGGCAACGGTCAAAGGAAAGCTAACGGCGCGGTCTCCATCAACCAAAGTGACGGCGACTTCCTGGCCAACCAGGTCGCGGTCGCCCCGTGCCTCCACCGCCACTTGAAGGCGCGCCTCAGTGCGGTCGCCCGACAGGCTGGCGACGCTTGCGGACAGGCGATAGCGGCTCGAGGCCTCGACGAACAAATCCGGTGCCGAGAATGGTACCGGCGAGCGCGCTACCACAAGTAACGTCTGCGCCGGTGGCTGCCCCACCGCGCCGGCTGCCGCAATCTCGACGGCCGCCGCTTCGGGCACGCCGGGAACGCGTGCGGCGTTGCGCTCGATAAGCTGGAAAAAAGGCGACGGCGCCGCCGGCCCCACCGGGAGCGTGAGGGAGAGCACCGCTGTCATCGGCACGCAGACCACCTCGCAGGCCTGGTAGTCAACCGTAGCGCGAACAGTTACGGGCGCGCCAGGGCGTGCCGGAATCACGGTTAGCGGCAGCACCACCTGATTCTTGTAGCCCACGGTCTCCAGTCCAGCGGCCTCGTGGAAGCGTTGTGGCGCCGGCCAGTGGAGCACCGTCTCGACGATGTTCTCAGATCCCGCCAGATCGAGGCGCGGCGGCGAGCCAGAATCGCCGGGGCTGCGCCAATAAATCTTCCAGCCCGGATTGAGCTGGAACTGCAGGCCGAGTTGCAGCCGTGCCGCATCGCCAACTGCCAGTGTCGCGGATAGTAGGCGCACTTGGCTGACGTCGCTGCTGGCCCAGGGCGAAGAGGCGGCAAGCGCCGGCCCGGCGCCGAACAGCAGAAGCACCCCCAAGCTTGCGCGAAAGTGTTTTTGTGTCCACGTCATTGTGTGAGACTATACACAGGATCGCCCCAGCACACGGGGTAAAGCCCTTGCACAATCGCGCAACCCGGCGTTCGTGCCAACATGGTGGAGGCAAAGGCAGGCTTGAGCGACCAGGAAGGCTATCTCCCGGGACATCTGCTTATCGCCATGCCGCAGATGAGCGACCCGCGCTTCGAGCACGGTGTCGTCTACATGTGCGCCCATAATGCCGACGGCGCCATGGGTCTGATGATCAACAAGCTGGTCGACGCGCTGTCTTTCTCCGATCTGTTGAAGCAAATGCAGCTATCGGGCGCCGACGAGGGTCTCGACGACCGCGTCCAAGTACATTTCGGCGGTCCCGTGGAATCGGCGCGCGGCTTCGTGCTGCACACCCCAGACTATGTCAGTGATGCAACGCTGCGCGTCAGCGAAGATTTTGCCATGACCTCGACCATCGACGTGCTGCGCTCGATCGCCCGCGGCAATGGCCCGGGCAAAGCCATGCTGGCGCTCGGCTATGCCGGCTGGGCGCCCGGCCAACTCGACGACGAAATCCAGCAGAACGGCTGGCTACATGTGGCGGCCGACCACGACCTCGTCTTCGGTCGCGAGCACGACAGTAAATGGCAAAGCGCTGTCGCCAAGGTCGGCATCGACCTCGCCCTGCTCTCTGGCGAAGCCGGGCATGCCTGAGCCTTATATCTGGTGGCGGTTTCTTATTTTTCATGAATGTTCGATTTATTATCAATATGTTAAAATTAATGATTATCTCGATATTCAAAATTATCTGAAACCCCACGTATTTAACAAGTAACTGTCACCACTCTGTGCTGCGGGGAAAGATTTATTTCCCACCAAACCCAACTGAGACTTTCATTTGTCGATCGGGCGTTTGCGAGATATCAGCTCAGCTTCCGCCAGCGCCGAGCTTAAGGCTCGCAGTGCGGGCCAGAACTTCATTGACCTCAGCCTTGAAGCGCCGCGCCGCGCGCTTGGGCGCTTCGGCCGCCGTCAGTGGCCGGGCATCAGTATTAAGCATGGCATAGATCACATGGTCGCGCCATTCGCCGTTGATACGCAGGTAGCGCCGGGCAAAACCTTCCTCCGTGAAGCCGACCTTTCCCAGCACCCGCCGACTGGCCGTATTGTGCGGCAAGCAAGCGGCGGATAGCCGTTGCAGGCGCAGCCGGTCGAAAGCGAAAGGCAGCAGGCCGGCAACGGCCTCGGTCATATAGCCTTGGCCGGTATGGGGCTGGCCCATCCAATAGCCGATGCTAGCGCTCTGGCTGTTGCCGCGGCGTACATGGTTGAGCGAGATGCCCCCGACCAGTGCACCGTCGGTGGCGCGGAACATGAGCAGCGCGTAGCCAACATCGGCCTGGGCGTTCATAGCATAGGCCTTGAGGCGCCGCGCGAAGGCCTTGCGGGTCAGCGTATCGGGCGCCCAGGTCGGCTCCCAGGGTTGCAAGAAGGCGCGGCTTTCCTCACGCAGGGCCGCCCAGCGCCGCCAGTCTGAGCGCGCAGGTGGCCGCAGATAGACCCGCCCTGCCGGCAGCTGTCGGCTGCGCATAAGCTCGCTTAGCGACTTCACCAGGCCCTTCATGCCCATGCTCCTCAGCAACGACGAGACAAACTTATCACGCGGCGCGCACCTCCTGCCAGCCGGGCTCAGGCGAGTCGTGCCGCAAGCGTCTCCAGGGCCGGGAGTTCCGCCACCGGCCCAAGCGCCGCGAAGGTCGGAGCGGCGCCGCTCAGCAGACGCCACATGCAGGCCTCGACCGCCGCCGCATCGACCGCATCCACGGCCGCCACGGTCTCAGCCACCGACTTGACGCGCCCGTAGATCAATGTCTGGCGGGCCAGCTGCTCACATCGCGAATAGCAGCTTTCCAGCGCCATCAGCAGGCCCGACTTGAGCTGAGCGCGGGCGCGCGCCACTTCGTCCTCACCGATGCCGTCGCAGGCCTTGCGCAGCTCGTCGCAGACCACCTCGAGCAGTTCAGGTCCCTCCTCGCCGCCACTGCCAGCATAGACACCGAACAGCCCGCCATCGACATAGCTAGCGGCAAACGTGAAGACGGAATAGGCAAGGCCGCGCTTCTCCCGCACCTCCTGGAAGAGGCGCGAGGACATGCCCCCGCCGAGCAGAGTAGAAAGCACCTGCAGGGCGTAAAAATCGTTGTCGTTGTAAGCGATGCCGTCGATACCGAGCACCATGTGCAGCTGCTCGAGATCGCGCCTGCCGCGAAACTCACCGCCCACGTAGCGGGCCCGCTCACAACCCGGCCCCGGCCCCGGCGCGATGCCGCCGAAGGCCTCCCCAGCCCAGTCCAACAGCTTGTCGTGATCGATATTGCCCGCCACCGCGAGCACCATGTCGGCGGCGGTATAGCGCTCGCCGAGATACCCGAACAAATCCTCGCGCCCCAGCGCCGCGACACCATCGGCCGAGCCCAGCACCGGGCGGCCAATGGCCTGGCCCGGATAAGCGACTTCCTGGAAATTGTCAAAGACGATATCGTCGGGCGTATCGTGAGCCTGGCCGATCTCCTGGATCACCACGTCCTTCTCGCGAGCCAGTTCGTCATCAGCGAGCTGCGAGTGGCAGAGAATATCGCCCAGCAGGTCCATGGCCAGCGCCTGGTCTTCCTTTAGCACCTTAGCGTAATAGGCGGTCTGCTCGCGCGAGGTATAGGCGTTGAGGTGGCCACCCACAGCCTCTATCTCGGTCGCGATAGCATAGGCATCGCGGCGCTCTGTACCCTTGAAGGCCATATGCTCAAGCAAGTGCGAAACGCCGTTCAGCGCCGCGCTCTCGTGGCGCCCGCCCGTGTTTACCCAGACTCCGAGCGCAGCGGTCTCCAACGTCGGCATCTCCTGGCTGACTAGGCGCAGCCCGTTGCTCAGGCGCGCTGTGCGCACCTCCGGTCCCGTACTCACTCACATCTCTCCTACAGCGTTGCCTTGGCGCGAATATAGGCCTGCACTTGGGCCGGGTCACGCGGCAAGCTATCGCAGCGCTCCTCGCCAGCCAGCCCCGCCGCCAGGGCCGGTGGCGGTTCGGGGCGGCGACCGGTGGCTCTCTCCACGGCCTCGGGAAACTTAGCCGGATGCGCTGTCGACAAGATCACAAGGGGGCTGCCGGGCTCTCGTTGCCCCCGACCGGCGCAAATGCCGACCGCGGTGTGGGGGTCGACCAGCAGACCGGTCGCGCCATGCACCTCAGCCATCGTTGCCAGGGTCTGTTCCTCGTCGACCCGCGCTGCCGAGAATATGTGCTGCGCCCGCGTCAACTGCGGCCTTGCAATAGTGAAGCCGCCGTCCGCCACCAGTTCCGCCATCAGCGCACAGATCTTGGTGCTGTCGCGATCGTAGAGCTCGAACAGCAGACGCTCAAAATTGCTTGAGACCTGGATATCCATGCTCGGCGACATTGTGGGCGCGACCTCACCCACATGATAGTCGCCGTCGGCCAGCGCCCGCGCTAAAATATCGTTGCGGTTGGTAGCAACGATCAGCCGTGCCACATCGAGACCCATGCGCTGCGCTGCATAGCCGGCATAGACGTCGCCGAAATTTCCCGTCGGCACGGCGAAGGTCACTGGCCCCCTACCGGCCAGCGCAGCGGCAGCAGTGATATAGTAGACAATCTGCGGCATGATCCGCGCCCAGTTGATCGAATTAACGGCCGACAGATTGAGGTCGCCCCGAAAGCGCACATCAGCGAGCATCGCCTTCACCAGCGCCTGGCAGTCGTCGAAGGTACCGTCGATGGCAATATTGTGCACGTTGGCGTCTACAACGGTGGTCATCTGACGGCGCTGCACCTCCGAGACACGGCCTTCCGGGTGCAGAATGAAGATATCGAGATTGTCACGCCCGCGGAAAGCATGGATCGCCGCCGAGCCAGTATCGCCCGAGGTGGCACCGATGATGGTAACGCGGCTCTGGCGCTCGCCAAGAAAGTGGTCGAAGAAGCGCCCGAGCAGCTGCAGCGCTAGGTCCTTAAAGGCGAGGGTGGGTCCGTGGAATAGCTCGAGCAGCCATTCATCGTGGCCAATCTCGACCAGTGGCGCAACTTCGGCATGGTCGAAGGTGGAGTAGGACTCGGTTACCAAGCGGGCCAGCACGTCGGGCGCAATATCGTCGCCGACAAAAGGCAACATGACCGCCTGGGCGGCCTCGGCATAGGGCAAGGGTGCGCGTATGGCCGGCGGCAGGGTGGGCCAGACCTCGGGCACATACAAGCCGCCATCCGCAGCCAGGCCGGCAAACAAGGTGTTGGAGAAACCGAGGCGGGGCGCCTCGCCACGGCTTGAGACGTAGAGATCCGCTTGTGGCATGGGGCGCGGGTATCGCAAGCAAGGCCGGCGGTCAAGACATCAATGCAAGCACCATCACTTGCTCCGGTGCTCGCGCACCAGCGATAGTTCCAGCCATTATGCACCTTGTCTGGCGAGGGGAGAGCATGAACGCCGAAGTCTGGGTTCAATTCGTATTCGATTTCTGGCGTTGCTGGCGATTCTTGCCGCAGCGTACAATTGCCACATGATCGCGTGGCTACCCGGCGGCGAGGACGCGGCCAAGGCCGTCGAGCGCATGACTGCCCTGATCAAGAAGACCGCAAGGCTGACCGCGCTCGGCCTGATGCTTTTCGTGTGCGGCAAGCTAATGGCCGAGTCCACGTCTTTGCCTGATATTCTTGGGGCGACCCGCGGTTGCTCGAAGCAACTCTTTAGATGCGTCGCGGCGCTTAAAAACGGTACCCCCGAATTGACTGGTGTGCCGGTCCTACCTGAAAAGCCGCTTCGGGCTATCACAATGGCTCTTTATCATTGAGCCTTGGTATTAGGTCTCGATCCTGAGCGCCGCGAGAAAGGCCTCCTGGGGGATCTCGACGTTGCCGACCTGGCGCATGCGTTTCTTGCCGCGCTTCTGCTTTTCCAGAAGCTTACGCTTGCGGGTAATATCGCCGCCATAGCATTTTGCCGTAACGTCCTTGCGTAGGGCACTAACGGTCTCCCGCGCCACCACCTTGCCACCAATCGCTGCCTGGATGGCGATCTTGAAGAGCTGACGCGGAATCAGCGCCTTCAGTCGCTCACACAACGCCCGGCCGCGGCTCTCGGAGCGTGCGCGATGGGCCATGAAGGCGAGACTATCGACGCTCTCGCCATTGACCAGGATCGATACTTTGACGAGATCCCCGGTGGCGTAACCGTCGAGCTCGTAGTCGAAGCTGGCATAGCCGCGGCTCACCGACTTCAAGCGATCGTAGAAGTCGAACACCACATCGTTGAGCGGCAGGCGGTAAACCGCCATGGCGCGGTTACCAACATAGGTCAGCTCGACCTGCTCGCCGCGGCGGTCGGTGCAAAGGCCGAGCACAGCGCCAAGATAGTCGCCCGGCACGAAGATGGTGGCGCAGATCCAGGGCTCGTCGATGTGGTCGATCCGTACCGGGTCGGGCAGGTCGGCGGGATTGTGCAGCTCGATCACATGCCCGTTGGTTTGGTGCACCTGATAGATGACGCTCGGTGCCGTGGTCACGAGATCAAGGTCGAACTCGCGCTCGAGGCGCTCCTGCACGATCTCGAGATGCAACAGGCCAAGAAAGCCGCAGCGAAAGCCCAGGCCCAGCGCGGCCGAGGTCTCGGGCGCGTACTCGAAGCTCGAATCGTTAAGGCGTAGCTTGGCGAGGCTGTCACGCAGGCGCTCATAATCGGCACTGTCTGCGGGATAGAGACCGCAGAAGACCACGGGCACGCTGGGCTTGAAGCCGGGCAACGCTTCTGCTGTCGGTACATGATCGTCGGTGATGGTATCGCCCACCTGCGTATCCGCAACCGTCTTGATAGCGGCGGTGATGAAGCCGACCTCCCCGGGGCCGAGCGCCTCCACTTGCACGCCCTTCGGGGTCAGCACGCCGACGCGCTCGGCTTGATGCGTCGTGCCGGTCGCCATGAAGCGCAGCTTCTGGCCCTTGTGAAGCTCACCATCAAGCACGCGCACCAACACCACAACACCAAGATAGGCGTCGTACCAGCTGTCGACGAGCAGTGCTTTGAGGGACGTCGAGACATCGCCGTCGGGCGGCGGCAGGCGCGTGACCAGCGCTTCGAGCACCTCGTCAATGCCCTCACCTGTCTTGGCCGAGATGGCGAGCGCATCGGAGGCGTTGAGCCCCACCACTTCCTCGATCTGCGTCTTGACACGCTCGGGCTCTGCTGCCGGCAGGTCTAGCTTGTTGAGCACGGTGACGATCTCGTGGCCCTGCTCAATCGCCTTGTAGACGTTGGCCAGGGTCTGCGCCTCAACCCCCTGGCTCGCATCTACCACAAGCAGCGAGCCCTCACAGGCCGCCAGGCTCCGCGAGACCTCGTAGGAGAAGTCCACATGCCCCGGCGTGTCGATGAGATTGAGGGTATAGGTCTTGCCGTCCTTTGCCGTATAGGTGAGGCGCACCGTCTGCGCCTTGATGGTGATGCCGCGCTCGCGCTCGATATCCATCGAATCGAGCACCTGCGCCGACATCTCCCGCGCTGCCAAGCCGCCGCAGCGCTCGATCAGCCGGTCGGCCAGGGTCGACTTGCCATGGTCGATATGCGCCACAATGGCAAAATTACGGATGTGTGCGAGATCGGTCATGATCCGCCTGTGTTTATCCCCGCAGCTCGCCGCCGGTGGCTTTGGTCACCTGCGCGATCACGGCGTCGGCGACGGTCTTGATTTCGTCATCGGTCAGCGTGCGCTCTGTGGGTTGCAGGGTGATGGAGAAGGCGACGGACTTCTTACCTTCGGCCATGCCCTCGCCCTCATAAATATCGAACAGGGTGATATCCGAGAATGGTAGCTTGAGCGAGTTCTTAGCAGAGACTTGGCGCACAGCGCCCAGTACGTCTTCGGCGGGCACACCTTCATCAACCAGGAAAGCAAAGTCGCGCGAAACCGTCGGCAGGTCGGAGACCGTGAATGGCGGGCGGGCACGAGTCGCCTTGAGTTTCGGTCGCGGTAAGGCGTCGAGGAACAGTTCGAAGGCGGCGATAGGTGCCTCGACATCGAAGGCCCCAAGGATGCGCGGATGCAGCTCGCCGAAATGGCCGAGCACGGTCTTCGGCCCCAAGTGCAGCACACCGGAGCGACCGGGGTGGTACCAGTCGGGAGCATCGGCCGTGACGTTGACTCGGTCGGTTGGAATGCCGAGCGTGGTGAGCAGGGCAAGCGCATCACCTTTGGTGTCGAAGGCATCGACCGAACGCGGCACATCGAGCCAGTTGCGCGGGCCACTCTGCCCACTACGCACGGCGCCCGCCGCCAAGCCCTGGCCTTCCGGCGTGTCGTCAGCATAGATCGGCCCGACCTCGAACATCCCGAAACTATCGAACCCGCGTGCCCGATTGCGGGCCACGGCGGCAAGCAAATTGGGCAGCGTACTTGGACGCATATCGGTTAACTCGCTGGAGATCGGATTGGCAAGCGCCAGAACCGCCTTGCCGCCGCCAAACAACGCCGCCTGTTCGCCCGAGAGAAACGACCAGGTAACGCATTCATTGAGCCCGCGCGCGGCCAGCGTGCGCCGGGATTGGCGCACGCGCCGCTTGGGCCCGTCGAGCCCGGGCCGTGCCACAGCGTGTGCCCGCGGCAGAGAGACCGCGGGAATGGTATCGAAGCCCTTGACACGCAGAACCTCCTCGACGATGTCGGCTTCGCCGTCAATATCGTGGCGCCAGGTCGGCACGCGGACCGTAATATCCTCGGCGGTTGTTTGCGGCGCAAAGCCGAGGGAGTGGAGAATAGCCGTACTCTCGTCGCACTGCACATCGAGCCCACCCAGTGCGTGCACACGCCCGGGCCGGAACCTGATCTCACGCTTATCCCCCGGCGCACCCCCGGCAATGACAAGTTCGCTGGCCTCACCGCCACAAATATCGAGGATCAAGTGTGTGGCATATTGCGCGCCGGACACAGTGCCTTCGCGGTCTATGCCACGCTCAAACCGGTGGCGTGCATCCGATTCGATCTGTAGCTTGCGTCCGGTCGTTGCCGTGCGAACGAGATCGAAATAGGCGGATTCGAGAAAGACGTTAGTGGTCTTCGCCGTGCAGCCTGTGGGTGCGCCGCCGATCACGCCCGCGAGCGCTACCGGACCGTCGTCGTCGGCAATCACCGTCATCTCAGGGTCAACCTCGTAGGTCTTATCGTCGAGCGCAGCCAAGCGCTCACCCGCGCGGGCCAGGCGCACGTGAATATTACCGACCAGCGCGTCAGCATCAAACACGTGCAGCGGCCGCGCCCGGTCGAACGTAGCGAGATTAGTGATATCGACCAACGCCGAGATAGGCCGCAAACCCACCGCGCGCAAGCGCCGCCGCAACCAGTCAGGGCTCGAGCCGTTCTTCACCCCGCGGATATAGCGGCCGACGAACAGCGGACAGGCATCGGCAGTCTCTTGCGTGAAGTCGAGCCGCACGAGGATCGGGCTTGCAAAATCCCCCTGCAGCGGCTTAATCGCCGGCGTGATCAGCTTGCCGATGCCAGCGGCGGCCAGGTCCCGGGCGATGCCGAGCACGCCCAAGCAGTCGCCGCGATCGGGGGTGATGGCGATATCGATGCGCGCATCGTCGAGACCCACCAGGGGTGCGAAGGGCGCGCCGACCTCAGCGTCGTCAGGCAGCTCGATGATGCCTTCATGGTCGTCCGAAATACCCATCTCACGCTCGGAGCAGAGCATGCCGAAGCCCGTGACTCCACGGATGGCACGCTTCTCCAGCACCATGTCGGTGCCGGGAATATGTGTGCCAATGGCCGCGAAGACGACTTTCATGCCGGCGCGCGCATTGGGCGCGCCGCAAACCACTTCCAAGACATCCGTGCCCGTGTTGACCTTGCACACACGCAGGCGGTCGGCATTGGGGTGCTGCTCCGCCGTCTCGACATAGGCGACCGTGAAAGGTGCGAGCTCGGCCGCGCGGTCATTTATCGACTCGACTTCCAAGCCTAGCATGGTCAGCGCCGAGGATATCTCGTCAAGCGAGGCCTCCGTTTCCAGATGCTCCTTGAGCCAGCTTAGGGTCAACTTCATCGACTTAAACCTTGGCCCAGGCTCGGCAGGTCGAGTGCCGCGAAGCTGTAATGGCGCAACCAGCGCAGATCGGAGTCGAAGAAAGCGCGCAGATCGAGGATGCCATATTTCAGCATCGCCAGACGGTCGATGCCCATGCCGAAAGCGAAGCCCTGATACTCGCCCGGGTCCAAGCCGCAATTTGCGAGCACGCGCGAATGCACCATGCCGCAACCCAAGATCTCCATCCAGCCGTCATCGTCATTGCCTTGGTGGCCGGCACGAAATTTGCCGCCAGAGGTGGTGCAGCCGATGTCCACTTCGGCCGAGGGCTCGGTGAAGGGAAAATAGGAGGGGCGGAAGCGCAGCGGCAGGTCGGCAACCTCGAAGAAAGCGCGGGTGAAGTCGATCAGGCAACCCTTGAGGTGCCCCATATGGGTCTCACGATCAACCACCAGACCTTCGATCTGGTGAAACATGGGCGTGTGGGTCATGTCGTAGTCGCAACGATAGGTGCGCCCTGGAATGACGATGCGGTACGGCGGCGGCCCACCCATCATGGTACGAATCTGTACCGGCGAGGTATGGGTCCGCAAGACAAGCTTGGAGCCGTCGTCTTGTTCGGGGAAATAGAAGGTGTCGTGCATCTGCCGTGCCGGATGCTCGGGCGGGATGTTCAGCGCTGTGAAATTGTTGAAGTCGGTCTCGATGTCGGGGCCTTCCGCCACCTCGAGCCCCATGTCGGCGAAGATCTCGGTGATCTCGTCGAGCACCTGGCTTACCGGGTGAACGCTGCCCACAGTCTCAGGGCGTACGGGCGCGGTCACATCGATGCGCTCTTCGACAAGGCGGGCATCAAGCGCCGCTTTTTTCAATGCGCCGCGCCGCGCCTCGATGGCCTTGCCGAGCTCGCGCTTGAGGTTGTTGAGCAGGGGGCCTGCCTCCTTACGCTCTTCCGGACTCATGCCGCCGAGCCCACGCATCAAGTCGCTCACCGGGCCCTTCTTGCCGAGGGCGGCGACGCGCACTTGTTCAAGCGTCTCCAGGGTCACCGCATCGGCGATCGCGGCGGTGAATTCCTCGCGCACCCGTGCGGCGGTCTCGCTGATCGTCATGTCGTGTCCCGTATTAAGCCTGAGGACCATCGAAAAAGGGGCGGTTCCAACTGGAACGCCCCCCAAAACTAGCGGACTCGTGCGTGGCGTTCTAGCTTTTGGCGATGGCCTCGCGCACAGCCGTGGTCAGGGCCTCAAAACCACCCGGGTCGCGTGCCGCGATATCGGCCAACACCTTGCGATCTAGCTCGATGCCGGCCTTGGTCAGACCGTGCATAAACTCGCCATAGGTGAGGCCGTGCAGACGGGCGCCAGCATTGATGCGCTGAATCCACAAACGGCGAAAGGCGCGCTTGCGGTTGCGGCGGTCGCGGTAGGCGTACTGGCCGGCCTTCTCCACCGCCTGGTTGGCGATGCGGAAAGTATTCTTGCGGCGGCCGTAATAGCCTTTAGCCGCCTTGATCACCTTCCTGTGACGGGCGTGGGTGGTAACGCCGCGCTTGACTCGTGCCATGGGCCCTCTCCGCTCGCTCAGCCGTAAGGAAGAAAGTTGCGCTTGACGATTCGCGCGTCGGAGTCTGACATGATAGTCGAGCCGCGCTGGTTGCGGATGAACTTCTTGGTGCGCTTAATCATGCCATGGCGCTTGCCGATCTGGTTCATGCGGACCTTGCCGCTCGCCGTCAGGCGAAAACGCTTTTTGGCGCCACTCTTGGTCTTGAGCTTGGGCATTGCTCTTTACCTCAACGAAACGCCTATACCGGCGAATCTGGGCCGGCGAAAAAACCCGGCCGACCATGCTGGCCGCCGGGCACAGGCGGCGGTTTATAGCTGGCAGAGCGCGCCTCTGCAAGACATTCTTAAAGCACCGGCAGAGGCCCCAAACGAAGTTTGCACAAGCTTTTCAGCTTGCACGTGGCCGTCACCCATTGGCCTTGGCGGGACCTGTTCAGGCGGGGTCTTCGGATACACTTACGAGCTGCGAATTCCGACCGGTTGACCCAATCCCCAATAAGTGGTGCCAGGGCCATGTGCCGGTAAACTTTCCCAAGACCGGCCATCCCGTGTCGCCACGAGGTAGTATAAGCGACAAAGAGAGGAACGCGAAGACCGGCGTACGCTCCTTATCTCGGGGCGATCACCATGGTCATCTGGCGCCCTTCCATCTTTGGAAATTGCTCGACCTTGCCGAGTTCGTCGAGCTCGTCACGGACCCGGTCTAGCACCTGCATGCCAAGGTTTTGATAGGCCATCTCGCGGCCACGGAAGCGTAGTGTTACTTTAACCTTATCGCCTTCTCCGAGGAACTCGACGATACGGCGCATCTTGACATCGTAATCGTGGTTATCGATGCCGGGACGCATCTTGATCTCCTTGATATCTATGGTCTTCTGCTTCTTGCGCGCTTCTGCGGCGCGCTTCTGCGCATCGTACTTGTACTTGCCGTAATCGAGAATCTTGCAGACCGGCGGCGCAGCGTTTGGCGAGACCTCCACCAGGTCAAGCCCGACAGCGTCGGCGCGGGCTTGGGCGTCTCCGAGGGACAACACCCCTATCATTTCACCGGCATCGTCGACCAGGCGCACCGGGTCGGCATGAATTTGGTCGTTGGCGCGTGGCCCCTCGCGTTGCGGGGGTACGGGCGGATGGAATCTGACTATCGGCCTGCTCCTCTCGTTGTTAGCATCAAGGCACGCGCAAAACCCGGCGGCCCCTCCCTCCCAAGAGCCACGACACGACTTCGACAGCTCCGGGCAAAAACACCTCGTTAGATCTTGCCGGCCCGCGTCAGCGGATCGGCAGCTTCGCCGACAAGTATCGATTTCGCATCGTCAAGAGCAAGCACTTCCTGTTTTTTTTCGCCCAAGCGGCGGATTGAGACTGTGCGCTCGGCCGCCTCGCGGGCGCCGACGACCGCGATTACCGGTACTTTTGCGTGGCTGTGCTCGCGGACCTTGTAGTTGATTTTTTCGTTGCGCAAGTCGATCTCGCAGCGCAGGCCGGCGGTGGCGAAAGCATCGCGCACCTCGGTCGCGAAGGCGTCACCCTCGCTGGTAATGGTGGCGACCACAGTCTGGGTTGGAGCCAGCCACATGGGCAAGCGCCCGGCATAGTTCTCCACCAGAATGCCGATGAAGCGCTCGAAGGAGCCGAGGATCGCCCGGTGCAGCATGACCGGACGGTGCTTGCCACCGTCCTCACCGATATAGTTGGCGTCGAGCCTTTCCGGCAAGACGAAATCGACCTGCAACGTGCCGCATTGCCAGTCGCGACCGATGGCATCGCGTAGCACGAACTCGAGCTTCGGTCCGTAGAATGCGCCTTCGCCGGGGTTCGGCACGGGCTCAAGGCCCGCCACCCGGCAGGCCTCTTGCAACGCCGTCTCGGCACGATCCCAGACAGCGTCATCACCCGCGCGCACGGGCGGGCGGTCGGCAAACTTAACGGTCACGTCCTCGAAACCGAAGTCGCGATAAATATCGAGCAACAGGGTGCAGAATTCCACGGTCTCAGACGAAATCTGGTCCTCGGTGCAAAAGATGTGGGCGTCGTCCTGAACGAAGGCGCGCACTCGCATCAGCCCGTGCAGCGCGCCCGAGGGCTCGTTGCGGTAGCAAGCGCCGAACTCGGCCATGCGGAGCGGCAGGTCTCGGTAGCTCTTGATGCCCTGGCGAAAGACCTGCACATGGCAGGGGCAGTTCATGGGCTTGAGCGCCAGCACGCGGTCTTCCGACTCGGCAGTGAACATGTGTTCGCGGAATTTCTCCCAGTGGCCCGAGCGCTCCCAGAGCACGCGGTCGACGAGCTCTGGCGTGTGTACCTCAACATAGCCAGCGGCGTCGAGGCGACGGCGCATGTACTCCCGGGCGGCGCAATATAGCGTCCAGCCCTTAGGGTGCCAGAAGACGCTGCCCGCCGCTTCCTCCTGAAAGTGATAGAGATTCATCTCGCGGCCGAGCCGGCGGTGATCGCGCTTCTCGGCTTCTTCAAGGCGGTGCAGATAGGCCTTAAGCTCCTTCTCGGACGTCCAGGCCGTGCCGTAAACGCGTTGCAGCATGGTATTGCGCGAATCGCCGCGCCAATAAGCGCCGGCTAGCTTGAGTAGCTTGAATGCCTTTCCGAGCTTGCCCGTGGACGCCAAGTGTGGGCCACGGCAGAGATCAGTGAACTCGCCCTGCTTGTAGATCGTGATGAGTTCGTCATCGGGAAGTTCCTGGACTATCTGTGCCTTGTACGTCTCGCCGATCTCTTCGTAAAAGTTAATGGCGTCGTCCCGGCGCCAAACCTTACGTGCTATCGGCTCGTCGCGATCGACGATCTCGCGCATGCGCCTTTCCATGCGCTCCAGATCTTCCGGAGTAAAGGGCTCATCGCGAGCGAAATCATAATAGAAGCCGTCCTCAATCACCGGGCCGATAGTTACCTGAATATCGGGCCAAAGCTCCTTTGCAGCCTGGGCCAGCACATGCGCGGCGTCATGGCGCAACACTTCAAGCCCTTCCGCGTCCTTGGCTGTAACGATCGTCAGTTCGGCATCAGCCTCGATCTCGCGGTTGAGATCCCAGAGCGCACCGTTGACGCGCGCAACGATCGCCGCCTTGGCCAGCCCGGGCCCGATGGTGGCTGCCACTTCTCCGGCGGTAACCGGACGCGGGAAAGCCCGGACGGAGCCGTCCGGCAAAGTAATAGCGATCTCTCGGAGTGTGGATTCGGAAATTGTTGCCATCTCGGCGCGGACAATGGGTGCCGTGCGCGACCCTGTCAAGCGAGGCCAGCCAGGACTTTTTCGGGCGGCAAGTCGGCAAGCTGTGCCATTTGCAGCACGGTCACATTTTCGCCGCGGGGCGCACATAGCGAGGGATCGGAGGCGGCGCTGAAGAGGACGACAGAGCGCGTGCCGCAGGCGGCGAGGATGTGCATCGGCCCGGTGTCGTTGCCAACGGCAAGTGCGGCGCTGCGCGCGAGGGGGGCAAGTTGGTCCAGGGTGGTCGCACCACAAAGGTTTTGGATTTTGCAAGAGGCTTCGGCCGCGATGGCGACCAGGGTATCGCGCTCGGCCTCAGCACCGATCAGCACAGGCAGGGTGCCGCGCTCGGCCAGCGCCTTTGCCAGCGCCGCGTAGTGCGGCCAGCGCTTGGTCGGACGGTGGGGAGCCCCGCCGGGCACCAGCAGGGCGTAAGGCGTACTCGGCAACGAGATATCGGCATCGAGCCAGGAGAGCGACGGCAGCGGCACCTCGGCGATATCAGCCATCGCCAGTTGCTCGGCCTGCCGGTCGAGGGTGTGCATAGCATCGCGCTCAGGGTTACCATGCGGGTGCGAGCAGCCGGCCGCAATGCCCGACCATTCGGGCCGCACACCGCGGGCAAACAGACGGAAATAGAGGCTGGAGCGGTCCGAGGTCTGCAGGTCGTAGACCCGCTCAAAGTCGGCCGCCACCAATCGCCGCCGCATGGCGAGCCAGACGCCTGGCCGCATCCAGCCGGGGCGTTCGTCCAACCATACCCGGTCGAACCAACCACAGGCCTCGCCCCAGCCCGCGAAGGCAGAAACGGTGAGCAACGTGATCTCGGCCCCAGGATGATACGCGCGGATGGCAGCGAACGGCCCCGTCGCCAGCACCCAGTCGCCGAGCGCGCCAAGCTTGATGACGAGGATCCTCTCAGCCATGTTTTAGCGCCGCACTTAATTAGTAGCAGTTACTGTTTGCTGACACAGGCGGCTCCTCGGCGGCATGAAACGAAATTAATAACTGTCACCAATTAAATTTCCAACAACTCATGATAGACGGCTAGCGTCATGGCGCACATTTTCTCGGCCGTAAAGCGCGCCCGGACGCGAGCGATCCCGGCGGCACCCATGGCTGCCCGGGCCGCCTCGGGCATGGCGAGACACCGCTCAAGCGCTGTCGCTAGGGCTGTAGCATCGCCCGGCGGCACCAACCAGCCGGTCTCGCCATCTGCCACGGACTCGAGCGAGCCACCATGGGCCGTAGCGATTACCGGGCGGCCTACAGCTTGGCCCTCAATGGCAACGCGGCCGAAGGCTTCCGGATCGATTGAGGCCGAGACCACCACGTCAGCAGCGAGGCAAGCTGCTGCCATATCGCTCACGTCGCCGGGTATGACCACACTGTCTGCAAGCCCCGCTACCGCAATCTGCTCACGTAGCCGCGCCACATAGCGCCCGCGGCCCTGCGCATCGCCAGCTAGCACAATGCGCATGGGTTGTTTGGCCAGTCGAGCCGCCTCGATCAGCACTGTCTGGCCTTTCCAGCCCGTCAACCGGCCCGGCAGCAGGACCACTGGGGCATCGTCCGCACCCCAGGTTTGGCGCAGGGCGGTGACGCGCTCGGGCGCCACCTTGGCCGCATCAAACACGGACAGATCGACGCCGCGGGGAATCACGCAGATGCGCTCCGGCGGCGTGCCATAGATTTTCTGCATGTGGCGTGCGATGTGCTCGGAGATAGCGATGACCCGGTCGCCCTTGGTCATAACAATATTGTAACGACGCTTGAAAGCGTTGGCATGGCCGTAGGTGCCGTGGAAGGTGGTAACGAAGGGGACGCCAGCACCATGTGCCGCCATGAGCGCGCTCCAGGCCGGTGCACGGCTGCGCGCATGAACCAGGTCGATGTGGCGCTGGCGGATCAGGACTTCGAGCCGACGAGCATTGGCGGCGATGGCAAAAGGGTTCTTGCTGTCGAGCGGCAAGGCGATGTGCTCGGCGCCTGCGGCCTCGAGCGCATCAACACCAGGACCCCCCGCGGAGGCGACCAGCGCCTGCCAACGGGCCGCGATCTGCGCTGCCGCCACCTCGATGGTCCCGCGCGGCACGCCACCGGCGCCCATCGCCGGCAGCACTTGCAGTACGCATCGCCCTCCAGCCATCGCCTCTGCCCTTGACCTGCGCGCAACCGCGCGCTTTCCTCAACACCATAGATAGCCCGCATGGGGAGCTACGACCATAACCGATCCTGAGCCAGATCAACTGAAGCGCCCGGATAGCCACTTCGTGGCCTATCACCGAAGCCCTGGCAACGGACCGATGGTGATCTTCTGTGGCGGCTTCATGTCGGACATGACAGGCACCAAGGCGCAGGCGCTGGGGGCCTTTTGCCGCGAGCGCGGCCAGGGCTACGTGCGCTTCGACTATCATGGCCACGGGCAATCCTCGGGCGCGTTCGCCGACGGCACCATCGGGCGCTGGGTCGACGATGCACTGGCTGTCATCGACATGCTTAACGACGCACCGGTGCTGCTGGTTGGCTCCAGCATGGGCGGCTGGATAATGCTGCTGGCGGCGCTTGCCCGGCGTCAACGCGTCGCCGGGCTGGTCGGCATCGCTGCCGCACCCGACTTCACACGGCGCATGGTGGAAGAGGAATTCGACGACGAGCAGCGCCTGGCATTATTGCATAAGGGCAGGGTGGAAATGCCGTCTGAGTACGATGACGGACCCTACATCATCACACAGGCGCTGATCGACGACGGTAATGCCCGCTGCCTACTTCACGGGCCGATCGCGCTGGAAATTCCAGTGCGCCTCCTGCACGGTATGCAGGACACGGCGGTGCCCTGGCAGACCGCGCTTACCATCGCCGAGGCACTGGAAAGCGAGCGCGTCGCCGTGACGCTCGTCAAGGCGGGCGATCACCGCCTCAGCGAACCTGGCGATATCACCCGCCTTTGTGCGGCGGTGACGGAAGTCAGCGAGTTGATTGACTAAAGTCGCGGTGGCGGACTGCCCCTTTTTACGATGGTGAGCAACCGGCAATACCGTCAAGGGTGCAGCCAGATAGTGCGTTCTCCTCTTACGAGCTGCGCCGCATGCCGCCGAGTTGGCGGCCGCCCATGACATGGAAATGCAGGTGTGGAACTTCCTGGCCACCGTGCTCGCCGCAATTGCTGACCACCCGGTAACCGCCTTCGGCGATGTCGTGCTGGTCCACGATGGCCTTGATGGCCGCGAACACCGCCGCTGCCTCGGCCGGACTTGCCTCTTTGGTGAACGCGGTCATGTCCGCATAGCGACCCTTGGGCACCACCAGCACATGCACCGGTGTCAGATGCGCAACGTCGTGGAAGGCGAGCACGTGCTCGTCCTCATAGACCTTATCTGCCGGGATTTCATCCCTCAGAATGCGTGCAAAAATATTACTGTCGTCATAGACCATCAGGGCTCTCTGCTCTCTTTCTCGGTGATACCAGAAACGCCTTCGCGCCGCGCCAGCTCTTCGAGCACGTCGTCCGGCGCGATCCCAGCATCAGCCCACAGAATCATCAGGTGAAAGAGCAAATCGGCACTTTCCGCCACCACCGCCTCACGGTCGCTGGAGACTGCGGCAATAGCGCATTCAACCGCCTCCTCGCCGACCTTCTGAGCTATCTTGGTCCTGCCCTGGCCGAAGCGCTTGGCGACATAGGAGGTCTCAGGATCGCCGCCCTTGCGCGCTTTAATCACCTCTTGCAGGCGCGCGAGAATGTCCGCCGCGTCAGCCATAGAGCGTCTCCGGTGGCACCAGCACCGGCGTGATCTCTGCAGCGCCGTTGTCAAGCGCGGTGAAAAAGCAGCTGCGCCGGCCGGTATGGCAGGCGACGCCGGTCTGGTCGACCAAGGCCAGTAGTGCATCGCCATCGCAGTCGACCCTAAGCGAGATTAGCCGCTGGATATGACCCGAGCTCTCGCCCTTGCGCCACAGGGCGCCACGACTCCGCGACCAATAGCAAATACGCCCCGTCGCCAGCGTCTCGGCCACTGCCTCGCGCGTCATCCAGGCGAGCATCAGCACCTCGCCCGTGTCGTGCTGCTGCGCGATCACCGAAACCAAACCGTCGTCATTGAAAGCGATGCGGTCGAGTATGCTGTTGTCCATACGAGGCTGGCTAACAGATTTATCTGCGGGTGTCATCTCCAGGCGAGGATGGCGAAGACGCGGTCAGCCCCGAGACCGGGTTGGTCGGGAAGCGGTTCGCAAGCAAGCGCGTGTGGTCGGCATCAAGGCACGCCACTTGCTCGGGTGACAGCCTGGTGCTGATACCGGCCCTGGCGCACGCACCCGGCCGCGCCATGCTTTGTGGGGGCTGGTCTACGTCGTAAGAAAAGGTCTCCAGCAACGTGTTCGGAAAAGTACACCAGAGGCCTATTAGACCAGACGGATTCGCACCTTACCCGAGAGGCAACAATACGCGGACTTGGGCAAAGACATCTTCCTTATTTTTTTACCGCCAACACCGTGAAGCCTTCGCCGATGATACTGCGCTGGATGTTGGCGCTGAAGCCCGCCGTTTGTAGCAAAGTTTCCTGCTCCTCGCGGGTAGGCACGATGTTGCCCCAGGTGAGCTCTTCAAAGCCGGTCTGCACGGGGAAAAGGAAGTCCTTCTCGCGGGCTTCGGCAAGCGTCGTCGGATAGGTCTCGTCGATAATCATCAGCCAGCCACCCGGCCCAAGCGCACGATAGCAGGCGTTGATGACACTTTGGCGCATGGGTTGCCCGATCTCGTGAAGCACCTCGACCATGACCACCGCATCAGCCGCACCTTCCAGCACGGCTGTGGCGACATTGCCTTCGATTAGCTGCACGCGATCGTCCAAACCGGCGGTGGTAATAGCCTCGCGCGCGGCCTTCATGCCAGTGGGGTCGATATCGACACCGACGCATTTAGCCTCGGGGAATGCCTTAGTGATCTGCAACAGATGGCGGCCCATGCCGCAGCCGACTTCGAGCACGGTCCCACCCGCGTCAAGCCGGTCCTTGAGACCGTCTAGCTCAGGCAACAGTTTGCGCGTGCTAAGCACCTGCAAACCAGTAGTCGAGTCCGCAACGGCCATGCCGAAGGCCTCGCTGCGGCCCTGAAAGGGTACCGTCGCGCCATCGCGGAAGGCCTTGAGGCAGAAGCGGTGGTCCTCTGTCGCGTGATCGGTGCCGAGGCGCACATAGGCGCCGAGATAGCGCGGGTGCCCAGGCTTGGCGAGAATCTGGTCCATGTGAGGGCCAAGGCGCCAATTGCGCGTCTCATTGTCGGCCTCGAGCAGCCCGAAGGAATAGGCCGTGACGGACCAAGTCTCGACATAAGGCACATGCAGAGAAAGCCGCTCGGCCAGCGCCCCGGACGAGATACCCGGCTCCGCCTCGATCGCCTCGAACAGCCCCAGGCGGACGCCGATATCGATCAGATGCATGGCATTGAAACCACGCCGCCATTCAAAAATTCTGGCGACTTGATCATCCGGTGTTGGTGTTTCTTGCGACATGGCCGTTTCTCCCTTCTTTATGCAGTCGGCCACATTTCGAAATGTGGTCTACACCATAAGTCGATGGTTGCCACAGACTAAGCAATTACCCGTCTTTGTCCGTCCATATGCTCGTCGCATTTGATTCTTGGTAGGAATGAGCCGTCACTTCTAAGCTCATCAAAACGAGCTCACACCTCTCTCACCGCCACGCCGCCATTGGCCATATGCGCCTTAGCCTCGGCTATCGAATATTCGCCGAAATGGAAGATCGACGCTGCCAGCACGGCGCTGGCGTGACCTTCAGTGACACCTTCGATGAGGTGGTCGAGAGTGCCGACGCCGCCCGAGGCGATAGTCGGCACGGGTACAGCATCGGCGATTGCGCGGGTCAGGCGCACGTCGAAACCCATGCGGGTGCCGTCGCGATCCATCGAGGTAAGCAGGATCTCACCAGCGCCGAGATCGACCATCCGGCTGGCCCATTCCACCGCGTCGATACCAGTGGCATTACGTCCGCCATGGGTGAAGACCTCGAAGCCGTCGCCCCGGCCTTTGGCATCGATGGCGACGGTGATGCATTGCGAGCCAAACTTAGTCGCAGCTTCCGCCACCAGCTCAGGTCGGTTGACCGCAGCCGTATTGATAGAGACTTTGTCAGCACCCGCGAGCAACAGGCGGCGCACGTCGTCGACCGCGCGCACCCCACCGCCGACCGTGAGCGGCATGAAGCACTGCTCAGCGGTGCGCGCGACCACGTCGAGAATGATGTTCCGGTCGTCAGAGGAGGCGGTAATATCGAGAAAGCAAAGCTCGTCGGCACCCGCCGCGTCATAGAGACGTGCCTGTTCGACAGGATCACCGGCATCGACCAGATCGACGAAGTTGACCCCCTTAACCACCCGCCCGTCTTTGACGTCAAGGCAGGGAATGATGCGCACTTTTAACATTATTTAGCGTGCTAAGAACGTTAGCGCATCGCGCGGAGATAGGCGGCCATCATACAGCGCACGACCGGAAATTACACCCTCGATACCGGTTGCTGCGACTGTCTTTAGCACCTCGAGATCGGCCAGCGAGGTGATGCCGCCAGACGCGATCACCGGTGTCGTCACAGCTTGTGCCAACGCTACAGTGGCCTCCACGTTCATACCACTCATAGCACCATCGCGCTCGATGTCCGTATAGATGATGGCGGCAGCGCCCGCGTCCTCGAAAACAAGTGCCAGATCACGAGCACTGGTCTCAGTCACCTCGACCCAGCCATCTACCGCGACCATGCCCCCGCGGGCGTCGATACCAACCGCGATTTGGTCAGGGAACAACCGGCAGGCCTCGCGCACCAGGGTCGGATCGCGCTGGGCCACGGTGCCGAGGATGACCCGTGTCACACCCGCCTCAAGCCAATGCTCGATCGCCCTGAGGTCGCGAATACCGCCGCCGAGCTGTATCTTGAGACCGCCCACGGCGATAATGTCGGAAACCACCTCGCTATTGATCGGACGGCCGGCGAAGGCGCCGTTCAGGTCCACCACGTGCAGCCAACGAAAACCCATGGCGGCGAAGGCGCGAGCCTGGCCCGGGGGGTCATCGGAGAACACCGTAGCGCGGTCCATGTCGCCCTGGACGAGGCGCACGCAAGCACCGTCTTTGAGATCGATCGCCGGGTACAGCGTCAGCGCCATCAGAGATTCTTGATATAGAACGCGCCGGCGATCATCTCGCCATCGACCTCGTGGTAGCGGTCGAGCACGCCCCAGCGTTCGTAGCCGCATGATTCGTAGAGCTTGATCGCGCGCTCCTGGATCACGCGCACGTCAAGTCGCATGACGCGGAAGCCTGCATCGCACGCCGCGGTCTCCGCCGCCTCCAGCAGTAGTCGGGCAAGGCCGTGACCGCGCGCCCAGGGGGCCACGAAATGAGTGTCGATATGCGTCGCGAAATGCCCTGCCTCAAAATTCGCTGACGGTTTAATGAGCTGCACCGAGCCCGCCACCGAGCCATCCACATGGCCGAGCAACAGCACGCGCTCGGGCACCAGGATGACACCGCGCCAATAGGCCTCCAGGCTCTGCCGCGGCGGCGGCGTGACCCAGCCGAAGCCGATACCGCCCTCGATCGCCGCAACCGTGGCGGCGCAGAGGTCCGCCAGCTCGCCGCGGGCGAAGCGCTCCACCTCGCTGACGGATAACTCCGCCATCACGGCCTCCAAGCGAGAAAGTTTGAGATCACGGCAAGCCCAACCTGCTGACTCTTCTCAGGATGGAATTGGGTGCCGACCATATTGTCACGTCCGATCGCCGCCGTCACGACACCGCCATGTTCGACTGTCGCCAGGCGTTCGTCGCCGTCGACAACATCGAGTGCATAGCTATGCACAAAATAGCAGTGAGCACCCGGGTCGATGCCAGTGAAGACCGGATGCTCATGTTCTACTGTCAACGCGTTCCAGCCCATATGCGGCACCTTGATTGCCGCATCGTCTGGCTCGAGATGCGCCACCTCACCATCAATCCAGCCGAAGCCGTCATGGCTGCCGTGCTCGAGCCCACGGCGCGCCATCAGCTGCATACCGACACAAATGCCGAAGAAGGGCTTGCCCGCCTCACACACTCCCTCTTCCAGGACATCACGCATGCCGGGCACCGCCTCGATCCCCGCCAAGCAGTCGGCAAAGGCGCCGACGCCAGGTAGCACAATGCGGTCGGCCGCAGCGACCTCGTCGGCCTTTGCCGTGACCACGATACGCTCGCCGTTCGCGGCGTGCTCGAAAGCCTTGGCCGCAGAGCGTAGGTTTCCCGAGCCATAATCTATGATCGCGACGGTCATAATCCTAACACCATCTGCGGTGCAGGTCGGCGCTGGAAGACGGCGTCTAAGAACCGGCGGTCTGCCTCGGTTTGGTCGCGGCCCGAGGCCAACCCCACCATCACCCAGCCACTACGTTCATATTTTTCGCGCCGCCAATCATTGCCACTACAGCCAGCATACACGTTAAGCAACAAGAGCGCCGTAGCACCAACTTCCAGCGGCAGCCAGCCCTCGCCGACAGCGGCCTGGATCACCAAGTGTCCCGCCGCCAGCGCCAACGCAGCCAGCCACAGCCTGTAATAGACCGCCCACAGTGCACCGAATAAGAAGCCGCCCCAGGCAAAGCCCTCGCGCAGTGCGAGCGCCTCACCCGGCGATGTTTTACCGGCCTTCATGTGATAAGTGTAAAGGCGTGTGGCCATGGCTTAGCCGTGGGATGCACCCGAACCCAATACCCCCTTCGTCGAGGGCACCTTGGCCGCCGCCCGCTCATCAATCTCGACGGCCGCGCGCAAAGCCCGCGCAAGGCCCTTGAAGCAGGATTCGGCAATGTGGTGGCTGTTCTCACCGTAGAGGTTCTCCACGTGCAGCGTGGCGCCAGCAGCCTGGGCGAAGGCTTGGAACCACTCCTTGAACAACTCGGTGTCCACCTCGCCGACTTTGGGCCGCGGCAGTACGACTCGCCAGACCAAGTAGGGCCGCTGGCTGAGATCAATGGCAACACGCGTCAGGGTCTCGTCCATCGGCACCATAGCCTCACCCCAGCGGCGGATGCCGACGCGGTCGCCAAGCGCCTCTGCCACGGCAGCCCCAATGACGATGCCGGTGTCCTCGGTGGTGTGGTGCTGGTCGGTGTGCAAATCGCCTTCAGCCTTAACTTCCAGATCGATCAGACTGTGGCGCGAAAGCTGCTCCAGCATATGATCGAGGAAACCGATTCCGGTCGCCACCTCATAACGGCCTGAGCCGTCGAGATTGAGCGTTACTTGAACCTTGGTCTCGCGCGTCGCGCGCTCAAGCGTCGCCTTTCGCATCAGGGCCTCCTGAGTTGTCGCGCCGCCCTTGTATCAGGAACCGCCACTTGACCCAAGCCGCAGGACAGCCAATCTAAGGGCTTTCCAGGAAAGGCTCTCAATGACATCCACAGATGATGGCCTTTGGCACGGCACCACCATCCTGTCGGTGCGCAAAGGTGATACCGTGGTCATCGCTGGCGACGGCCAGGTGACCTTCGGCCAGACCGTGATCAAAGCCAATGCGCGCAAGGTGCGCCGCCTCGGCGATGGCGCCATCGTGGCCGGTTTCGCCGGCGCAACAGCAGACGCTTTCACGCTCTTCGAACGCCTCGAAGGCCGCCTGGAGCAGTATCCCGACCAGCTCACCCGCGCCTGTGTGGAGTTGGCCAAGGACTGGCGCACGGACCGCTATTTGCGCCGCCTCGAAGCCATGCTGGCGGTGGCCGATGCCGAGATCTCGCTGGTGCTCACAGGGACGGGTGACGTGCTGGAGCCGGCAGACGGCCTCATCGGCATCGGCTCTGGCGGACCTTTCGCGCTTGCCGCCGCGCGCGCCCTAATCGATATCGATGGTCTCGACGCCGAGACCATCGCCCGCAAGGCCATGGGTATCGCTGCCGATATCTGCGTTTACACCAACACCGAAGTCGTCGTTGAAAGCCTCGGAGAAAATACATGACCGAATTCAGTCCGCGCGAGATCGTCTCCGAACTCGACCGTTTCATCGTCGGTCAGGACGACGCCAAGCGCTCGGTCGCCATCGCGCTGCTCAACCGCTGGCGACGCATGCAGCTCGATGACGACCTGCGCGAAGAAGTG
>MPLX02209561.1_pt1 | contig 34877 bp, 79 predicted proteins | sample 1617341 | NCBI WGS metagenome assembly MPLX02 (sample SAMN05944804, study PRJNA350692) | marine metagenome | biome: marine; feature: ODZ; material: water; isolation source: 120 m water sample filtered on 0.2 um supor filter | place: Pacific Ocean | collected 2012-04-08 | depth 120m m | reverse complement strand
CCCCTGCGCCCACATCGTCGTCGCCGGACTCGGAGACATCATCGAAAACTGCACCGGCTACTACCCCAGCCAAGAGTTCACCGTCCAAGCCGACCGACGAGACCAAACCAAAATAGCCCGCCGAGCCATACGCGACCTCATCGCCGAAATCGCCCCACTATCCGACAACATCACCGTCACCGCCGTCGGCGGAAACCACGGAGAAAACCGCAAAGGCAAAGGCGGCTACTACACCACAATCAACGACAACGACGACGTATCCGTATTCGAACAAGTAGCCGAAATACTCCACCAGAACTCAAACTATTCCCACGTTCACTTCGGACTACCCACCGACACGCTCACCTCAACAGTAGAGACAAGCGGGCGGCTAACAACATTCACCCACGGACACCAAGCCAAATACCGTACTACGGCATTAAACACTATGTGGCACTGGTGGACAGACCAAACAATGGGACAATACGACCAAGGCCCAGCACAATCAGACCTCCTCATCTGCGGCCACTACCACCACCTCAACATCAAACAACAAAAACATCGAACCATCATCATCACCCCCAGCCTCACCACCGTCAACCAATACTTCGCAAACACAAACGGAGTCACCACCCAACCCGGAACCTGCACCATCCACCTCACCCCCAACGGCATAAACAACATCAACCTCCTCCACTAAACCACACCAGCCCAAAACGCCCCACATGCCCCCACAACAAACAAACCGCCAATGGACACAACAAGCAAACTGCAAAAACCAAACCCACAAAATGTTCCCCAAAAAACACAAAGACATCACCTACATAACCGACGCACGACAACTATGCCGCACCTGCACAGTCCAACAACCCTGCCTCGAATACGCACTCGAATTCCCACCAACAGACATGCACGGAATCTGGGCCGGACTCACACCCAGACAACTAGCCGCAGAACAAAAAGGGCGCGGACTCAAACCCACCAGACCCACAATCGCTCAAATGTGGGCTGAAGCGAACAGGAAGTTCAGGCGGCCTCGGCGATGAGTGAGCAGTTTGATGATGTGGTAGTGCCGGAGTCTGGGTCTGGGGCTGCGGTGTCGCGTGAGTTTTTGGCGGAGCGTGATTTTCGGATGTTTCGGATGCGGCAGTCGGGGGTTTCGCATGGGGAGATTGGTCGGCGGTTTGGGGTTTCGGTTGGGGTGGTGTCGTCGGGTGTGTCTCGGGTGTTGGGGCGGTTGGCTCGGGATGCGTCGTTGGTGTATCCGGAGGTGTTGCGGTTGGAGTTGGAGCGTTTGGATTCGTTGCAGGCGGCGTTGTGGCCGTTGACTCAGTTTCGGCGGGAGGTTGTGGATGGGGTGGAGGTTGTGTCGGAGCCGGATTCGAGGGCGGTGGGTCAGGTGTTGGGTGTGATGGATCGGCGGGCGAAGTTGTTGGGGATGGATGTGTCTCGGGTTGAGGTGGCTGGGGTTGGTGGGGATGTGCGGTCGTCGTTGGGTGGTGGTGGTGGTGGTGGTGTTGTGTCGGTGGATATGCGGGGTGAGTCGTTGAGGTTGTTGGAGTTGTTGGGTGAGGTTGGGGTTTTGGATGAGGGGGTTGTTGGGGGTATTTTGGCTGATGTTGGGGATGATGATGTGGTTGATGGGGAGGTTGTTGAGTGATGGAGGAGCAGGATTTTTCGTTGGTTGATGAGGGGGTGGAGACTCAGTCGGTGAATGTGTTGATTCGGATTTCGCCGGGGGAGCGGGAGCGGTGGAAGTCGGCGGCTGGGGAGTTGGGTTTGTCGATGTCGGAGTTGGTGCGGGAGACGGTGTCGGGTCGGGTGTCTGAGGTGTTGGATTGTCAGCATTTGGAGCGGCGTGTTTATCCTTGGGCTGAGTTTTGTTTGCGGTGTGGGTTGCGTTTGCGGGGGTGATGGGGCGCGCTTGTACGGCGTTGTTTATTTATTGTTTGGGGCGGCTGTTTAGGTTATTGAAATTGCGTCAATATGACGTTTGATATTCCGACAATATCGATCTTGTCTACCGTTACCGGATGGTCGGATATGTAGCATTGTCTTGACCCGATTGTTACACGCGTGTCGCCGCGGCTTCCTCTCGAATACCCGGCCCGCATCACCGCCGTCCTGTTCCCAATAGACCGCAAAAATACTGCCGGACGTATCTTGTAATCCTCCGGCGCATCATCAAAATAAATCCGAACATGCAACACCTGCCCCGCCACAAACTTCCGCACCGAGTTCGGAGCCTTGTCCAACCTCGTAAACACATCCCCGGACGCGGCCCGTCCCGCATCATTCCAAGCGTTGCGCCGTCCCATGTCTATTGCCTTCCCGTGCCGGAGGGGGGCCGGGCGGCCCCGCAGTTTGTCAGGTACGCGCCAGCCCCGGCGGGATGCCCGTCAGCGGAGGGGGGGACTCGCCCCGCCTCGGCCGCAACGCAGCCACCCCAGTGGCTTCCGCCGGGACTGACGCACCTGTGAGTATACTGAAACCGCATTAGCCTGTCAAGGAGTACACCGTGGAAGATTTCATCCAAGCCAAAACCGGACGGCCACCCAAGCGTGCCGCACCCGGAACCAAAGTCACCCTCACCATCAAGGTCGCCGCCGACATCAAAAACGCAATGATTGACCAAGCCGCCGCATACGACCTCACCGTCACCGAATACCTCACCAACCTTGTTGAACGAGATGGGGCGTAAACCCATAACTAAATACCGTGGGGATCAGCCCGCCATTCTTTCCGTAAGAATGTCCGGCCACCTCCGTAACGACATCGTCGCCTACGTGGCGGGACTTGATAGCACCATCAATGCATGGGCCGCCGCCATCCTCAAGGAAGCAATGGAGACTGGCCGGGGCTTACCGCCCGCACCACCGGCACCGCAACCGTTACCCACCAAAGAACAAATAATCCACGCGTACCTCACCGAGGAACCGTTGCTTGAACCATGCGGCAAAGACTATCCGTGCGACCGGCACGCCGGGACTGACCGGCTAGGCGCAATGGAGTTTTGTAAAGCCTGCCGTATCCGGGTGGTTTAGTCGTCCGGGTTAGAAAATTATTTGCGCAATGAAGAAGGCGGCAAATATCGCCACCGCCATGATGGCAAGGAACCACTTCACCGTGGATCTTCTAACGGCAGCAACTCTTCAGATTTGAACAGGTGTGACACCGCAACACCAATAAAGACAGGATATTCGTCACGGGTCTGGGTTGTCCTGATGATTTCGCTTTTCAGTTCTAAGTCAAGCATTGATCCCCGGCAGCCTTCTTTGTCAAGACCCAGAGCGAAGCACAGTTCAGGCACCGTGCTGCCCTGACCACCGGATTGAACCACCCGATCTCGAATCAGGTCGCCCTGAGTTTGTATCGGCAGTACCGGCGACAGTTCCCGTGGGTTGTTCATTCCTTGTCTTCCGGATGATCAGACGGGAGGAGGAGGCTGACGTGAGCCTCTTTGGCTGACTGTAACCCAACGGTGACTCCCTGTACCAGCACGTTGTGCAGAACCATCATGGCGGCATTGCCGCTTTCTTCGGTAATGGTTTCGGTGTCGATGTCGAGGTGGGCGCAGATGGCCTCAATCGTTTCTGCAAAGAAGATGGTGCCGATGCACGCATCCTTGGGGTAGTTGCCCCATGCGTCTTCGTCCCTACCCAAAGCGACTTCCATGTCGCCGTCGGTGGTTGTGGACCGCAGTCCGAGACATTCGCCGATCTGAACGCTGCCCCATGAGTCGGCGACTGCACAGGCTTCGTTGTACTGGGTGTGGGCTTCGTGTTCGAGGAGGATGCCGTCGGTGTCGAGGTTCTCCAGTTCGTTGTCCCAGTTGATGTCTTCTGGAATCACAAGGTCTCCGTCCATAGGTAGTTCTCCTTCTCTAGTTTTAGCATGCTTACACAGTCAGTATAGATGCAATGGGTGATGTATGCAACTTGGCTTATAAAGAGGGCAAGCCCGGCCGCAGGCGGGAAGCGACCGGACTTGCCGTTGTTGGAAGAATCCCTTACCCGCAAGGGGTGGGGTGGGGTGGGATCACCAAGGATTCCTCCAGAACTCCTTCATTGTACACGGTGCGCATCATCTGGTCAAGGTGGATGCGCGGGGGGTGGTGAGGAAGGAGGCAGAAACTCACCACCCCCGGCGCGACCTCATCGCATGATTTTATCAAGCGACTTGCCAGTGCGGCGCAGGTACGTGGTGCGGAAGTACCGCGGCCACCACTGGCGTGGCTTCTTGCCGACCTGCAACTCCTTCAACGCCTCCACTGCGCTGTCCACGTCGCCGCGGAGAAGCACCTTGGATTCGATGACGGTCTTGATGCAGTCCATGCCCAGCCGATCGTTGTAGCCCTGCTGTGGGCCATGAACGCCGCCGTCGGTGACCCACATCACTGGAGCGGTCGCCTTCTGGCGCTGCTGGATCGCCCACTTCAAAGCCGGACCATCGACACCGTTTCCGGTCTTCCCGTCTGGCAGTTCGTGAGTCATCCGACCCTTGTCGGCAAGGATGAACAGGTTCGGTGTGCCGTCGTCACGCCTACAGGAGTAAACCGCAACGGTTGCTCCCGGTGCCGCTTCGAGGATCGACAGGATGTTGGCGTGATCCAGAGACATGGAGCCGGAGCCGTCGATCAAGACGACGCCTCCGTTGCCCTTGCCGCGGCGATCGAAGATGCGCTTCTGCGGATCGGTGATCAGACGCTGGATGCGTCGCGGGTTGCGGCCGACGTTCGAGGCGATCCGGCGACGACCCATCCCGCCCGGTACGTGCCGGGTGAGAGGCATGGTCTCCGGAACGAGCCGTGCCCATGAGCCGCCCTCGCGGGCGTCCAGAGGATCGTGGTTCTCCAAGTCCTGCTTGCCGATGGGCGGCTTGCCTTCCTTGTCCAGTTGCTGCTCACGGTCGCCGGGCGGCTGCTCTTCGCCGTCGCCCTGCTGACCCTGCTGCTGGCCGTCGGCCTGCTCGCCGTCGCCTTGCTGCTGCTCGTCGTCGTCCTTCTCCTCTTCGGGAGGGTTGGCGAGACGATCCAGCCACTCACCCATCGACTCCGACACGAAGAAACCCTCAATGAGGTTCTCGTCGTGACGGTCCAACCGGGTGGAGCCGAAGAAGAGGCGGTCCTTCTTGTACTGCTTCTTGAGTTCTTTCTCGATCTTCTTCGAGATGTCGCGCAGGATCGGACCCCACTGTGGCTTGTGTCGCCGGATGCCGGTCAGGAACGGGTTCAGGCTGCCAGTGAACACAGCAGCACCAATGAAGTAGACAGCAGCGGCCCAATCGCCGAGTACTGCGCACCGCTCCCCGGCAGCCTTCTCGCCGCCGTCGGTGAGCAACTTGGGATCGAACCCTGCCTCACGAATCAAGAAGTTGACGCGTGCTTCCTCAGCCGCCTGTAGGCCGTGGTCGGAGGAGATACCTCGCTCCACCCACGGCGTCCGGTCGGTCGGGGAAACCTTGGCGTGCATCATCTCATGGGCACGAATGGTCCGGTCCAGTTCCTCGTCGTGGAGAGGGACGTACATCTGCTTGGGGAGGACAGCGGTCATGGGTGCGCCACGTTCGGCGGCACACACATGGATGTCCCATTCCCCAAGGTTGTCGATGTCGCCTCGCTGAACCATCTCCGGCATTGGCCGGAGGTCTTTGCCCGTCTCGCGGGCGCTGGCGATCATCATGCCACCGCCTTGTCGATCCGGATGGCGTCCAAGAACGCTTCGGCCCGGTCGGCAAAGAGCAGTCGTGCTGCCTCTTCGTCGCTGGTCTGCGCCGCGATCTTGGCGAACGCTTGGAACGCCCGGAGGCTGATGCGCCGGTCTCCAGCGTCGGCCATGCGGCGGGCGTACTCGCGGAGTCCGTAGGGCAGATCACCCAACGCCTCCGGATGCGGTTCGTTGATCCGGATGGCGACCGGGAATCGGTCCTTGAGGGCAGGCGGGAGTTCGTCCATGTTTTCGACGTTGGTCGTCATCACGACGGTGAACCCCTCTTTCGGGGATTCGATCCGGCCGGTCGCGGGGTTCTCCCACTTGGCCGATTCGATCGTGTCGGTGACAGCGAGCAGGGTGGCGAACACGTCGCCGCCTGCCTTGTCGATCTCATCGATGACGAGACGGCCACCGGCCACGCCGGAGCCACGCCACGCCTTGATGGCTGCGCCGTCGTGCCAGACGAAGTCGCCGTCCGCTCCCGGCAGGAACCCGCCGGTTACGTCGAAGTTCGTCATGTCGTCGGTGCAGATCAGACGCCACGATCCGTTCTCCACGTCACCTGTGTGGAGTCCAGCGTAGGTCTTGCCGGTGCCGGGGGGTCCGTAGAGGATGATCCGGTCGATTCCGGATTGAAGGACGGTGTCAACGTCCTTCCAGCATTGCGGGGTTTCTTTGTTCATAGTAAGCCTCCTTGTGGCTTGGGTGTGTATACAGGTAGTGTACTGGTTGTGTGTGACAATTGCAACTTCGTCATCACATGTTGCTCACGGTGCCGTCGCCGTACACCTTGAGGAATATCTCGTCAAGGGTGTGTCGCTTCGCCCATGGGACGACAACGACCTTGCCCTGTCTGTGGCCGACGACCGCTCCGACCTCGAAGCGATGGGCCTTGGTGGCGAGCCACGCCGCCTTGGCGATCTTGCGCGCCTCCTCAACGTAGGAGTGCTGTGCCTCGGGGTAGGGCTGCGGCCAGCGGCGGCGGTGCTCGTCGTAATACTGCTCCCATCCGCTGCTCATGCCGACGCGTCGTTCGCGTAGGCTTCCCACTCCGCCTCGGCGTCGCCGGGAGTTGCGTTCAACTCCTCCAGCGCCGCCTCCTCGTCGGGGTCGAACTTGAATGTGATTGTGGCATCCTCAGCAACGATGCTGACGATGTTCTTAGTGAGACAGCCGGGGATGTAAAGGCGCGTCAGCGCCGCCGCCGTTCCCTCTGGAGTACGGCACTCCCGGTCCCATCCGACCCCGCTGCCGGGTAGGTCGTCGGGGTTGTCGGGGTCGAACTCGAATGTGATTGTGACTCTGTGTGTGCTCATGTGGTGAACCTCCTTGGTTCGTTGATGTGTGTATGGAGAGTGTAGGGGCCGGGTGTGACAGAGGGGCCGCTGATCATGCGTTGGCCTTCACATAGGACTTGGCGTCGGCCAGCGTGACGAACTCCTTCGTGACGCCCGGAGGGCAGTGGTCGCCGTCCGGGAAACCCGTCAGTCTCAGTTCCCAAGCCCCGTAGCCGAACCGCCCGTAACTCTGGCGGGTGACGCATCCGACGCGGACCCCGTTGACGCATACGTCGCGCGTCGTATTTCTAGTGCCGCGAGTGTTGTCTTGCTTGACGGTCACTGTGATCGCCTCGGTCATCACTTGGCCTCCTCTGCTGCTACGGTTTCGCGGTAGAGGCGAAGCGAGGGCACTCGGCCGGTGGTGACCAGAGAAACGGTCACCGCGTTGAGAACGAAGTAGGCGGCGAAGCCACCGACGACGAAGCCGATATGGAAGAGCGTGTCCATGTGTGAACCTCCTTGGTTCGTTGATGTGTACATAGGTAGTGTAGGGACCGGGTGTGACAGGGAGGCTTGCGCCCCCCTGCCAGCGGGATCAGACCGCGTCCCGGTACCGCCAGTGAAGGGGCGACCAGCCGCGCGGGTTGTTGCAGAACGGCTCGTCGAAGCCCTCGCCCTCAAAGGCCTCGGACAGCAAGGTGCCGCCGACGCCGATCGTGAGTGGCTCGCAACACCCGTCGCACTCAAGAAGGAGTGCATCGGTGATGTGTTGGTTGTTCATGTGTTCACCTCCTTGGTGAATCGCTTGTGTACCTACAGTGTAGTGAGGGGGTGTGACACTGGGTCTCTTGCCCGCTCAATCTGGGTACACCACAGTGTAGGCAAGGCGTGTGACATCTGGTGTGTGACATCGGTCACACGAGGCAAACCCTAACCCTCAAGTAGAGGTTGAGGGTTCCTCGGCCTCGGCCAACCGATCCGCCGCCGCCTCCGCCAAGCCCCGCAGGTGATCCTCATAACCGCAAGAACAAACCTCGGGATAAGCACACCACGGGTAATGGCTCACGGGACTCTCCAACAAGACTCGCTCGGATACCAATGAGAAGACCCACCACCCTCATAAAACAACCACGCCGCAACCCGGACATTCGCAACCGGGTCCATGATGTCCGCCCCAGCCAGCCCCGCCTTGACCGACCGCTCCTCCCAGAACTTCGGCAAATGCTGGAACCAACCCGAAGCCCCTGATCGAACATGTCGAGCATCCGTTGAAGTTTCGCTAGGTCGAGCACTCGACTCGCAAACCGTTACACGCATCGCCCACGCACGGTCCTCGGGCAGAAAGAACTCGTCGACAAGTTGCTTCAAAGTTCGAGGTTTTGGCTGAGGAGATGCAAACAACTGAAGAACTGCCTCGACTTCCGCCTGAAGTGCGTACATTTCTGCGCCAATGTCAACCGTCGCCGAATACGAAGGCCACGTCGTTGTTGTTGGAGGTCCGCTAGCGGCGAACAGCCCCGCTGGACGCACTGTTGATGCATGCGTGATCAGGGCCGGGGCTGGCTGGGGAACAAAAGCAAAGAGCGCCTTTGGCTCCCCGTCGGTTGGAAGAGTGTTTACCTCGGCTTCAACCAGTTCTGTATTGAAGTCGCCGCTGATGGGCATGCCGGAGATGTTGGGCAACGAGCACGCAGTAAGCAATGCGACGAGCACGAGGCGGGCAAGGAACTTCATCGAATCAAGATGATGGAATCGGCAAAGGCGCTAGACCGGACAGCGTCAACGACTTCGTCCTGCCATCCGCCCACGGCTTTGGATGGGAACGGAACGGTGGCATGGATATGCGATAGCGACTGCGGGACGCTGCCGCGTCCGTTGTCGAGACGGTAGGCCACGGTTTGTTCAGGGGTTTGCCATGCGGTCAAGACGAGATGCACGGTGTCCTTCGTGTATTTGCTGTTGGGTCGCGATAGGCGTACCTCAACCGGCTCGTGAATCTGCATCTCTCTCACCTTTCAGATCAAGAACGGACAGCAGCCAAGTCAATCTCAATGGCGAGTTCGATCATCGTTGAGTCGATCTCCCCGTCGTATTGGAAAGACTTGGTGTCTTCATGCCAGAACCCGGCAGCGTGGTCGCCGGATTCGTGCAGGAGTTCGGGGTCAAGCAGGTCTGTGTAGACCGCAAAGACGTAGAGCGTGTCGTGTTTGATCACGTTTGGCATCTGATGCACCACCCCGTTGATCTCCATTTCTTTCATCCCGTCGATCTCGTGGCGCAAAGCAATGAACTGTGCGGCATGAGCGGGTAGAGGGCCAGCGAGATAGATGCAGCCATCGAAGCCGGGCAGAAGCCCGTCGTCAATGATTGAATCGACCTTGCTCGGCCATGTTGCATGATACAGCACCGGAGGAACGGAGTCCATCAAGCGTCCTTCCGGGCTTCGATTACGGACTTTCGAAGAGCACGGGAAGCAAGGCGACCCGATAGTCGGCTTTCGTTGAGCACCGTGACGCGTGGCAGTTCCACGACTTCGACATCGGTGCCCATGTCGTCGCATGGGATTTCCTCGTCCAAGGCGAGAGCCTGTGCTTTGGCGTCTTCCTCGTTCTCGGCCTCAAAGATGGCGTTCCATTTGTGACTGACGGTGACCTCGTAGTTGTTCATACCGCCGCCAAACCCTGCTGTTCGACCGCCTCCCAAATCGCCAAGATGTCTTTCGGCAAGTTCTGGTCGTCGGGCACCAGTTGGAGCGCGATGCCGCACAAGGCGGCGTAGACCTCAGCCAAAGAGCGCAGCGCGATGACGGCGTCGTTTAGGATGTGTTGGCGTGATTCGGGGGTCATTGTGGTAGTCCTCCTTGGGTCTGCACCCAGTGGGTGCCGTTGTTGAGTTCTTTTAGTTCGCTGCGCCACCCCAACTTGCGGTCCATGAGGAACTCGATGGCGTCTAGACACTCTTCGTCGTCCACTCCGGTGTCGTTCAGATGGATCACGCGCTCGTTCAACACGTTCAAGCAGTAGTTGCACATGGAGATGTTGTGGTGGAGAAACTGTGCGTACCTCATGTGGGTGAACCTCCTTGGTTCGTGGTTGCTGCTATAGGTGTAGAGAGGGGGTGTGACACATCGTCACGCCTGATGGCCTCCGTTCCTCCGGTGCCCAACGTGTCGTCTCTTCGCATCTTCACCACTCCGGGTGCGATGCCGATCTTGTGGGCGGCGTCCATGATGTCGATGAGACGGACTTCCCCGGCGTCCAGCATGCCGAACACTTTGGGATAGACATCCCACTTGTCGTAGATGCCGTCGCCCCACTTCTTGAAGATGGGGTCCAGCATGAGAGAAGCGTTGTAGGCGTTCATCAGACTTCACCGAGGTCATGGGCGGCCAGTTCTTCGGCCAGTTTGTCAAGGACCGGGTAGTCTTCGGCCAAGGTCGGGTGGAAGTTGAGGAGGCGGGCTAGTGCGTGAGCCTCGTAAAAGTCCAGCACCATCACGGTGCTCGTGGGGTCCCCTGCCAATATTGCTACCGCAGCCATCAGACTTCCAGTCCGGGGTAGGTCTTGCGAACGAGGGTACTCAGCGGGGTTCCCGCGATCACGCGGGCGCGCAGTTCGTCGGGGGTGTATTCCCATCGCTGTATTGAGGTGCCATCGCCCTCCACCCCGTCCTCGTCCTCCAAGTTGACGAGGACAGCCTCGTCGATGTGGATGAGTGTGCCGGTGCCGATGTGGGCGATGTAGATTTCGCTGCTCATAGGTGAACCTCCTTGGTCCGTTTGTTATGTATGTAGGTAGTGTAGCGGTTGTGTGTGACAACCGCAAATCAGACTCGGTTTTCCTTGCGGTCCAGTTCGGCACCGCAGATGTTGCACTTGTCGTCGTAGGCGGCCAGTACGGCCTCGCCCATAAAGTGCCGCGGGCAGTTCCAGCATTTCACAAAGAACTTTGATAGGCCGCGCTTGGCAGCGCCGCCCCCGTTCATGCCGTCACCTCCCGCATCATGGCGGCGAGTGCCAGTGCCAACTCGGACGGGCCGCATAGGTGGCTGACCGGAAGGTCGCATAGTTCTTCGTGGTCGAAGAAGGCGGCGCACTTAGGCACCTCGTTTTCGGGGGCGTCGCGGTCGAACGGCACGCTGGGGGTGCCCGCTTCGACGCTGGCGATCCTCGCGCGGGCGAGGGCCATCCGCTCTTCGCTGGTTGCTTCGCAGTAGATGCTCATGTTGTGGGCCTCCCGGCGCACTTCTCGCCCACGCGCGCCAGCGGCGAGCCGCAGTCCGGGCACTCGACGAGTATGAGTGCATCGGTGATGTGCGGCACGATGAGTGCATCGGTGATGTGTTCGTTGTCCATGTTGTGAACCTCCCGGCTCGTTGGTGTGTATCAGTAGTGTAGGGACCGGGTGTGACAAGGGGGCTTGCGCCCCCCTGCCAGCCGGGTCAGACGACGCCGGGGTCGAGGTCAGCGTCAGCGTCCGTAGGCGCTGGTAGGCCGACTCCCTCAGCCTCGGCGAGGATGGATCGCACGGCCTGACCGATTCCAACGTCGGTCATTTCGTGGATGTCCTCCGCCTCGAAGCGGACAAGGATTTCCATGGGTTCACCTCCTAGGTGAGTTGATGTGTTGTACCTACAGTGTAGGGACCGGGTGTGACAACCGCACTTCTCGGCGTGTCTCGCCCCGTCAATCTGGGTACACCAGAGGTGTAGGGCAGGCGTGTGACAAACGGTGTGTGACATTAGTCACAAGGGACATCGAACGCATGTTCGTCGAACACCTGTTCGCCCTAACCCTCTACCTGAGGTTGAGGGTTGCTCCGCCGCACGCGCACGCGCACGAGCACGAGCACGCGCACGAGCACGCGCGCGAGTCCCGCTGCGTTAGTAAGCCTCGACCCGTCCCGGCTTCAGGTCCATAAACGGTTGAACATGAACCTTCCACCAGTCGCCATACGGGACTCCCTGATCCCCGCAACACCAACACTCATATCCCGCCTTCGACATCCATAACACTTGACACTCCGGACAGATAAGTGTTAGGGGAACATTCACTTCGCCTTTGTAGCAGACCTTGCGAATCCAGCAAGGAAGTGCAGTATCTTTTCAAATATGAAGAGAGACCTATCCATGGCATGCGGGGCTAGCCCGGACTCGTGAAAAAAACAAGTAGGTCCGCAAAGCGGTACATGAAAAAGAAGCGCAAGCAAGCCGAACGGCAGGCGCAAAAAAGCAAACGAGAGAAGAAGGCCGCCAACTTATGGGCGGCTCGGGAGTTCGCCGGTCAACTGCCGAGGATGTGAGTGCCGTTCTCGTTTCGCTCCATGAACTTGTCGGCGCAACAAACGTCGCCGCCAGTCTCATCGACGTAAACGTATTGGACTTCTCCGCCCACGATGACGACGTTGCTGTCGACCACAACGGTTGACTTGCGAACGGGCAGGGCACAATGGGCGCAGGGCGTCCACCGTTGGTGGATGGGGCTACTGAGGGAGATCATTTCGGTGCCTCGCCCCAACGTGGAACCGTGAGAAGGGCAAGATGTTGGCGGTCGATGATCGCGGCAACGTCGCCACCGTGGGCGACAAGGCGGGGGTCATAAGCGACCACCGACGTAACGGTCACCTCATCGGCAACGTATAGGTCTAGCAACACCTCCGCGGATTCCTCAGGGGTGCCTGTCATCTCCTCCATCTCAAAAGTGACGACGACTCGGTGTGTCCGGGTGGGACGGTCGTAGTTGCTCATGCGATGACTTCCAGTTGGGAGAAGGAGTAGATGAGGGTCCCCTCCTCGCCTGCTGGTTCGATGTCGAACCGCCACATGTCGCGGTCGTCGTCCAAGATCACAGCCTTGCCCTCATGCGTGCTGTTCTTCGTCACGCGAACGAGGGTGCCCGTGATGTCGGTGTCAATGACGCGGACGCGGGTTCCGATGGGGAGCATCACAGTACGCCCGGAAAGCCGTTGTAGCCGTGGGCGTCGCGCCATTCGTCGGTGGCCGACTCCAGTCGGGCGTTGTTGAGAACGTCACGGGCGTAGGTGTCGCCTATGTCGTATCCGCCGTGCGTCATCGGCGATGACACATAGCAGAACCAGCGTGAGTTGCCGTTCTCGTTGTCGGGGTGTTGGTAGGTCTTGACGACCTTCCATGTCCACCCGGCGTCGTTGACGTAGGTGGCGTAGGGGCTGTCCATATCGACAGTCTTGCCGAATGGGTTGCGCTTTCGTTCGCTCATGTGTCGAACCTCCTTGGCTCGTTGGTGTGTATGTAGAGAGTGTAGGGGCGGGGTGTGACAGCCGGAGAGCCGATACTCTCTCCGGCTGCACACCCGGCGGGATCAGACCTTGATCTGATCTCGCTTGGGGATCGTGACCCTGATCTGGGACACGTTCGCCCGTCGGGCCGCGGCTTCGATCTCGTCGGGGACGATGCGTCCCTGCTCGATCTCAACCTCGATGGCCTTCGGGTCCGGCACCCGCTTGGTGACCCGCGTGAAGCGGCCCTTTGACAGGAGTTCCTTGAGGAGACTCCCGTCCCAAGAGGTACGCGTCTGGACGACGTGGCGGACGACGGTCCCGTCCTTCAGGACGACCTCGTCGGAAACCGGGAGAAGCCCCTTCAGGGCAGTCTCGGCCTCCGCCAGCCGCTCCTTGACCCTCGTGTGCTCTGCCCTCAGATCGAGAACATCCTGCGCCACGGTTTCGGCCAGTTCGGCGTAGTTGGCGTTGCTCATTTTCTCACCTCCAGTCGGTGCGTAGTGGATATGTAGGTAGTGTAGCGATGGGGTGTGACAGGGGGCTTGCGCCCCCCGCCTCACCGGGTCAGCCGTTGTAGACGACCCGGCCCCGGCAAGCCTTTCGGCTCGCCTCCCGCTTGCGGTTGGTGAACGTGACCGCCCGGACCTTGCGGCCCTCGCGGAGTGCCTCTACGGCGCTCCTGCGGGCCTGCTCACGGGCGGCGTGGGTGAGCCGCTCGATGTGGGTCCGGTTCTTGTTGTTGTTCTTCATGTGGGGCCTCCTGTGGCCTCGGGTGTGTGTGTAGGTAGTGTAGCGATTGTGTGTGACAACGCCTCAGCGACCTTGCCGGAACCGGGCGTGCTGCTCGGCCGTGAGCCGGTCAGCGGCCCGCACCGCCTCCCATGTCGCCCACCGGGCCTGCGCCCGACGGAACCTCGGGGAGAAGCGCCATAGCGTCGCTGCTGCGATGGCGGCCCCTCCAGCGGTCGCCACGCTCGCTGCCCAAAGGACGACGAACTGGCTGTTGGTGAGTGCATCGGTCAACTCGGTGTGCTTCATGTCCATAGTGTAGGGAGGGGGTGTGACAGCCGACCCGCCAGATCGGCCTGTAACGGCGTTACAGAATATGTGACATGTGTCACATCGGCTTGACAGGTCGAACTCTAACCCTCTACTAGAGGTTGAGGGTTGTAACCCTAACCCTCAACTAGACCTTTAGGGTTGCCGCCTCGGCCTCGGGACGCGCACGCACGAGCGCACGCGCGCACGCGCGCGAGTCCCGCAGGCGTTTCGCACTTCGCCTCGGCCGGGACTCCTCGACTAATCCCCCCAGACAGCCCCGGCTGGCCCGAACCCCTCCGGGGCTTGCCGGGAACGCGACAAAGCCCCCCAGCGGGCTGCTAGGGGGCTTAGATCGGATTCAGGTATCAGATGCGGTCAGCCCCTGAACCTGCGTTCGCCACGCGGGTATCGTTTCAGGTGGGCCTGTAAGCGAGCGTCGTATTTCTTGCGTTCCTGTACCGCGGCGATTTGAGCGAGACAACGGGCGACTGTTTCGCGCGCGCGTGCGACCACCCGGTCATACGCTTCGCGCTTCTCCTCGCTGCCCATTACTGGGCCGCCATGAGCCTTCGCCAGATCGAACACGGCAAGGATTACTGCCGCTTCGTTCATTTCGCAGGTGATCTCGTGGATGTTGTTCATGCTCGTGCCTTGTTCCGACCCTGAGCGAGCAACCTCGTGTAGTTCGGCGCTGCGTAGCCCAAGGCGGAGACTCCGGTCCCCCAGAGTTCCACCCAGATGGCATCGCACTCTGGTCGCAGGCACCCTCGTTCGATCAGTACCTCTGGCGTCGAAAAAAGTTCCACATCTGCCGATTTCTTCTCCCAAGGGCGACGCGGTAGCCCTTCGCCGTGTTCGATCACTTTCTCCCTTGTCAGGATGTCGATGCCGTCACATTCAGGGCACCGCCCGGTGTAATCCCATTTGCTGCCGTAGGTGATGCGGCGATGGGTGGTGCGGTCGCCATACGCGCTCATGCTCCCACATCCTCGGGGTAAGCGATGACCTCGGCCTCCATGACCGAACCGTCAGCAAAGATTTGACGGACACCCTCGTAAGCGATGACCTCCACATCCTCGGAACCGTCCAAGTCCAGCAGGTCCGTCCAGTCCCACTTGTCTGGATTCGTCCACCAACCACGCCGCAAAGTCAGACGTAGCGTGATGTCCACTACGGCCTTGTCATCGACGTTCATGCTCGTGCCTCCATGTAGATGCGGCGTGACTCCGCCATGCGGTCGGCGCAATCGGCCACGGTCCACACAGGAGCGGTTCCGAAGTAGTCGCGGCCGTCGTCGTACCACTTGGTACGGGCCGGGGAGTCGATGTCGGTCAGGTCGCCCATCAGGAGCAGCCCGTCTTGCATCTCGTGGAGGATGAACCTCTCATCGCACGGGTGCGTTGCGCCCTGATTGTCGGAGGATGCGAACACGACCGGGCCAACGAGGGTGTGGTCGTGGCCTGTCCAGTCGCGAACGATCTTGGTTCCGACGAGGTTGACAGCGAAGTCCTGCGGGTTGCGGAGCAGCCCCTCCTCGTTGACCCACGCGTCTACGCCGCCGGGAAGGCCGGTGCATTCGACCCAGCCGTCCACGAGGGTGGAGATGTCGTTGTAGGTGTCGTCGGTGGGGGCCACGCGGAACGCGTCGCCGTTGTCGTTGATTACGAGGTAGTGCTTGTTCATGTTGTGGCCTCCTCGGCTCGTTGATATGTATGTAGGTAGTGTAGTGATTGTGTGTGACAACCGGGGATCATGTGATCTGAGCCTCGTCGCCCATCCATTCGATCTGGTCAAAGCCGAAGTCGGCTTCGATCTCGTCAAGGTTGCGGGCAGCCTGCTGGTCGGCCGGAGCCTTGATCCGCTCCCAAACGCCCTTCGGCGTGTAGGCGGGTTGCGGCTGGTAAGCGGCCACCCGGTCAGCGAGTTCGACCTTCCGAATCTGATGGATGACCGTTTCCATGCGCAAGTGGTTGGCGATGCGCCACGCCTTGATGGCTTCCACGCCCTTTGTGAACTTGCGGGAACGCATCCCCTGACGCTTCCATTCGGCACGCCACGCGTCGTTCGCGTAGGCCATAGCGGCGATGGGGCGAGCCTGCCGAATCGCGGTGAGTGCTTCGGTCAGCGGGTAGCCCTGATCCATGAGGATGGCGAGCGCCGCCGACGGGCCACGGTTGATGCCCATGTGGCAATGAACCATGATCCGACCGGGCTTGGCGTTGCGGGCGGCTTTCACGATTCCGTCGAAGTATGCCGTAGGAACGGCTTGTCCGGCGTCGTCAATGGGCATGTGGTGGTAGTCGATGTGAGGCTGGTGCTCACGCACGAAGTCCTCATCGCTCCACTCTAGGCGGCAGTCGATGATCGTGGTGATGCCGTGGTTGGCCCACTTCTGGAGAAGCGCAGCCGCCTCGGCGGGATCATGGGGCAGGTCGCCGGACAGGGTGATCCGGTCGTTGGCGTCGCATAGTTCGCGCCACCACTTGCCATAGTTGGTTGAGTCTGTCATTGTTGTGTTCATGTAGGTAGTGTACCAGCGGGGTGTGACAACGTCAAGGGTTTTCTTGACAAATGGGAAAGAAAAAGAATGTGACCTCCGTCACCGAACACCTGTTCGATAATAACGGCCATTATCTGATGTGACAAACGTCACACCAGCAAGATGAGAAAAAACTGCCCTCCGCACGCCTTGGTACTTGGGGGGGGAGAGTGCCGTATCCGCAAGGACGGCAGGGTTCGATGTTTGGCGATCCCGGTAACTCTCCCTCCCTCCGGCGCGCGCGAGCGAGTCCCGCACTGGCGGCCACAGGCCGGGGCTGCCTGATCTCAACCCCCGGACAGTCCCGAGGCTGGTCGAGCACGAAGTCGTCGAGGCCGAGGCAGGTCGAGCACGAGGTCGTCGAGGCCGAGGTAGGAGGTCGTCGAGAAATGCGTGGAGCACCGCCGACAAATCTGAGCCAAATCCGTTCCGCCCCCACCCGAATCGACTGTCACACCCCGTGGCTACACTGTAGGTACAAGCAATAATCACCGACAACGGGGAGACAGACATGAAGAACTACCTGATTTACCTTTGGTTGGACTTCCGGATCTGGTTGGACGAACGCCTGCACGACGGCCAACCCAGTTCGTGGAAAAACATCCGCGGCTGATCCGGCCCGCCGAAGCCCCTCCCGAAAGGGGGGGGCTTTTGCGCGTCTGGAACTCCCCGGACAAGTCCCGAGGTCGGGGGCCGATGCCGGGACGGGCCGATGCCGGACGCGCAACGTCCCCGGCTCAAACGAACCGGGGACGCCGGGGTCACATCTTGGTGACCACAACCGCCCAGCCTGCTAAGACTGTGGCGATCGACAGAAGCGGCAAGAGCCACATATTCCTCACCTCCTGTAAGTTGTCGATACCAATAGTGTAGTCGTCGGGTGTGACAGTCGCTCATATGGCACCCTGTCACACCCCATCGCTACACTATGGGTACAAGCAGAAAACACCAAAGGGGGTGAAACTGATGATTGTCCACAGCGATGCTGACATCGATATGCTCGATGTCGCTCCGGTGCAGACCCATTGCGAGGTCTGTGATCGGAAGTCGGATTTGGTGCTGGGACTTTGCTCCCCGTGCCTGCGTATCGAGAACGCAGCACTCAGCATCTGAACTCGCTGAAGCCCCTCCCGAAAGGGAGGGGCTTTGCGCGTCTTGGCCCGGAGGTCAGGCCGCCCCGGTCGGTGGCGGTGCCCTGCGGGACTCGCGGGGGTTACCCGGAGAGTTCTACGAGGTTCCGCAGATCAAGCAGGAAGTTCTGGATTTCATCGGCGGAGAACAGTTCCCGCTGCGCCGTTTGGGTGAGAAACGCTTCGATTTCTTGGATTAGCGTGTCGGTGTTGCTCATCGCGACGCCACCTTGGGCTGGTTCGGAACGAAATCGACCCCGTTCTCCATGACCGTCATCGGTGGAGATTGCCTCGGTTGCCCCGAACAATTTGGCCCGACGAACCGATAGTCAACCGTGCGCCCGTTGGTGTACCCGACCACAGACTTGCGCCCGGTCGCCTTCCACATCGGGGCATCGCCCGCCGGGTACACCCACAGCCAGAACTCGTTCGCCGTGTCCATCAGCCGCGACTCGGCGGGATGCAACTGGACTGCTTCCCGCTCCGGGCCGACCACCTCGTTCTTGATTTGCTGGAGGTGCCGCCACGGGACATGAATGGTACGGGCGTTGTTGTGGACCCCGATACTGACCGCTCCGAAGCGGTCTCTACCGAGGTAGTTGACGCTGACCGTGTAGCGGTCGTTGCTCCATGTCTCGTCGCAGAGCAGTCCGTCAAGATCGACACCGGGGAACTTCGCCTGCGCCTCCGCCCGGTAGAGCGCCTGCTCAATTTCCGACGAGCGGACGAGGGGCGTCCACGGCTTCTGCTTCGACGGTCCACGCTTGTTCATCCGACGTTCTGCCATGCGTCTGCGCCGGGGATCAGTCCGAGTTTGGACCCGCTGTCCCACTTGACGAATACGGTGCCGATGTGGTCGATGAAGTCCACGGTGCCTTCGTCCCCTCGCACCAAGTCGGTGTAGGGGTCGTCGGTGTGGACGAGTTGGACGCGGTCGCCAATGTTGCTCATTGGACAAGCCGCAAGTTGGGTTTGGGTATGGCGGCAACGATTTCAGCCTGTAGGGCGTCGTGGGTTTCCTGTTGCTTTGCCAGTTCGGCTTCCATGTAGGTCAACAGTTCGTCCTGCAATGGAAGGCTTCGATGAATCAGTTGGATGACCCTCTTGGTCATGGTCATCTTGTGGGCGAGCCGGTCGGCCATGCGTTGGCAGACGCGTTGGCGTGTGGTGTCGTTGTCGTTGTCGCTCATGCCAGCGCCTCCGCCCACGGGTCAGCCACAGCGACTGGGCTGACGGTCACCAGCGCGCCGTCAGGAGCGACCCCGAAGATTTCGCCGGGTCCGTTCCCTTCTGTGTCGCGCGATGCGTAGAGGACGGTTCCGTCCGAAAGGTCAAGAGCGACAGACGCCGCACCCCAACCTTCCTTCGCCGTTTCCTCGTCCGTCATCAGACGGACCTTCACGATGGTTTGCCCGATGGGCCAGTTATCGACGCTCATAGCAACTCGCCGTCCACTTGGGTAGCAGCGTGGGAGTAGACCTCGGTCCAGTTCGCGTCGCAACCGTTGTCAGCGGTGCAGTAGGCGTCAACGTGAACGTCGTCCTCGCTGATGTCGGAAGCGTCGCCGCTCCAGTCAATCTGTTCGCCGCACTTCGGACACTCAGTCAATGCGCTCATGCCGTCACCTCGTTGAGATCGACGTAGTGACCTTTGTCCTCGTCGTAGACGACGGTGCCGTCGTTGAGGCCGGTGATGAATCGGGCCGACATTGACTGCTCCCCTGAGTGGGGGTCCTCATCGAAGTAGATATGGAGGGCGACCACGCGGCCGTCCTCGTCCATGTCGCCGTAGACGGGATAGTGCCCGTCGCCGTAGCCGGAGCCGGAGGCGATGGCCGTGGCAAAGCCCTTGACGGGGAACTCGCCGTAACCTTTGTCGGAGAGTGTCACCTTGCAGGGGTGGCCGTACCCGGCGGTCTTGTGGTCTTTGGGATCGTGCACGGGGGCATCGTCGTATGGCCCGTCCATGATGTAGCAGGGGTCAGCGATGATCACCTGCCCGCTATCGACCGAAACGTGGCCGACCTTGACGGTTTGGTTGGTGGTGGTCGTGTTCATGTGGAACCTCCTCGGTTCGTTGGTTGTTACAGGTGTAGGGACGAGGTGTGACACGCTCACGCTCACACGCCCCACGGGTGCTTGTCCCAGCAGAGGAACAGCACGACGGCGAGCAGGAAGAAGGCGATCATGCGTTGGTCCTTTCTGCTGCCACGGTTTCGCGGTAAAGGCGAAGCGAGGGCAGCCGTCCGACGGTGACCAGAGAGACAGCCACCGCGTTGAGGATGAAGTAGGCGACGAAACCGCCGACTATGAAACCGATGTGAAAGAGAGTGTCCATGTAAGCCCTTCTTGTTAGTTAGTTATTGTTGCTATCTAAAGTGTAGTCGACTGGTGTGACGGTGTCAATAGTTTTCTTGACAAGTGAGGGGTGTCATCCGTCACACCGCTCAATCGAACAGGTGTTCGGTCAATCCAGCCAAGTCGTAAACAGCACGATGCCGACAAGAGCCAAGATGCTGCTGATCAAGATGACGCTCATGCGAAGCACCGGCATCCAGAAGTCGAACCAATCCGACTCATAGATGTAGGTCAGGTTCCGCACGACGAATCGAAGTCCCGTCTGAAGTTCTGATGATGTACGTCAGTCCCGGCAGCATCTCAACCAGCGCAGGGCCGAAGAACGTCCATCGGGACTTACCCGGATCACGCGAATCGAATGCCCGGACGACCGTGTGCTCGTCGATCTGGATCTCGTTGTTCATATTACTTCCCTTTAGATGCTCGAAAACCCCTGACCGCCGAGACGATCAGGGGTTTCCAATACCCAAATGTTCGTTCGGGGTAAATAAACCATAACGCACATCGAGGCAGAAGTCAACCCTCGGCGAGTCCCGAGCACGATCGCGATCGTAGGAAATCTGAAAGATCGCGCAAGAGGCGGCCGCCGGAGGCCATGACATGTGTGAAGAACCATATTCATCTTCCTCCGCTCCCCAAGAAATCTGAGAAATCGTGCAGGAATCGGTCGCCGAGGGACATGTAACAGGTAGCGGCCTCGACATTTTTCCTGAAAGGAGGCAACGAAGAGGCTCCCAACTCCGAAAGGGAAGGTGAAGGGCCGTTACAAATCCGGCGTTTCCGCTGATTGGTACCCACGAAGAAAGAAGGGCGTCCAACCGGGACTGCCCGACGAGAGTAAAGGTAAGCAATGTGCCCAACGCACGAAAGCCAACCGCCCACCAACGACGACTTCGGCACCGTTGCCAACGGCGACGAGCCACTGTCCGACTCAACGAGATACGGCTGGGGACACGAAATTGGAACGATGTTGTCCCTATCGGAACTGGAGGAAACACTCGCCAAACATCGAAGTAACGTTTGCGACATACTTGGCAAGTGGTTCTTCGGGAACTGCCAAACGCCGAACGGCGATCCGCTCCACGATGGTTGCACCTGCTTGTTCGGAACTTGGGTTGCCGCAGCGGAAGACTTCGACGACGACCCGGAGGTGTTCGTCGAGCACATCACCCAGTTGGTGTTCCGGGCACTCGTGGAACTGTCCGGGGCTGTCCGACCGCATGTCCGCAAGATGGACGAGTTGATGAAGGAGGCATTCGAAACCAGTAGGAATCTGTTCTCGCCATTGGACGAGTAGATCAGGCGGCCTTGGGGCTTTCGGGCCAATCCGCATGGCAGCGCCCACACGCAACCTTGCTTCCACTCCCGACGCTCCACTCGCAGCCGCAATGCTCACAAACAACAGCATCATCGGCAGCAGCAGCAGCAGCGTCCGTGAACACGGCCTTCGTGGGCCGCTTGTAGAACCCGAACGTCGGGTCGTCGGACGCTTCGACAGCCGCCGTGAACGAGACTGCCCGACCCGCCATTGAGTCAAGCGTGCCGTCAAGGTTGGTGGGGACGGTGCCCCAGACCTTCCAGCCGCCGTCACCAAGAACGGTCATCACGTAGCGCGTCCCGTAGGGCGTCTCTTTGGCGTAGGCCCGCACGATGGTGCCAGTGATGGTCACCCGGCCGACAGGAACGTCGTCGGCGTTGGCCCGACGCTCAGCCTCAATGGCCTGACGGGCGTCGCGCTCAACGATCTTGCCCTTCTCACGGTTCCACGTTGGAGCGAGGCTGACGACGAGTCCCAGCCGCTTCTCCTCAAAGCGGTAGCGCAGGGTGCCGTCGGCAAGGGTGGTCTGCTCCGCGGTGCGAAACACGGTCGCGAGGTTCCACAGGTAGTCGTTGCCCGTGTTGGCGTCGGTAAGCAGCCAATGGATGGCAGCCCGTGCTTCGGCCTCGAACGCGTCCCAGCCGCCGTTGTCGGCAACGAAGTTCACGAACTGGGCCTTTTCGGCAGGAGACCAGTCTTTGTTCATCTTGCCAGCCTGTACTTCACGGGCGCGGCCAGCGGTGCTACGCGGGTTAGCGGCCTTGACGTAGCCAAAGCAGTCTGTGAGCGCCATGGCGAGCGCCACAGCCTCCTCAGCGTCCTGCCTGTGGTCATGGTGACCGCGAGGCTCCCAGTCCTCGTCGTTGGCGTTCAGTTCGAGCATGTACGCCCACGGATTCGGCATGTGGTGCCCAAGGAAGTCGGCAAGACAGTTGCGCCCGACTTGTTGCACGTTGCCGTCCTCGTCAACAACGAGGAAGGTGGACTTGCGGCCGCGGTTGAGTCCGCAATGGTCGCAGTCCGGGGCAGCGGTGCGGTACTTCGGGTCGGCACCCTCGCCGCCGTGGACGAGGTTGATCCACTCGTCGCCGTCGGCAGCGTGTTCGATGGCTGCCAGCAGCGTCCAGCCGCCGGGGAGTTGCGGAGCGAGGCCGCTGAGCGTTACGTCAGCGACGGCCTCCGTGCGCCCGGTGTCGCCCAGAATGTCGTCGTAAATCTTCCGCACGCGGCGGTTGGTGACGGTGACGACGGGTGCGGGCACGCCAAGTTTGGCGGCGGTCTTCGCGAGCCGCTCGCCCTTCGCGACGAGGCCAGCGACCGCGTACGCGGGTACGGCAGTCCACTCACGGACATTGGATTCGTTAGTCATAGGTAAGCCTCCCTTGTGGGTGGTGAATGGTTACACCATGAGTGTACCGACGGTGTGTGACAAATCCACAGCGCCCACAAGCAATACCACTCTCCGTGATGCCGGCCACCGCTCAGCGTGACGAGACAGACCCCTGCACAAGTAACAAGGAGCCTTCAGCCCCAAAATGTAAAGCAAATCTGAAAAGATTTACCAAATACGGGAAAACCTTCCGCCCGGAAACACGCAAAAGAAATCAGGGAGATCCTCACAGCCAGTCCCGAGGGCCACCCGGAGGGTCGGGACTATTCGAGATGTCGAACTTCAGCCTCAGTCTCGATCCAAACCCGAGCGCCACACCGATCCGGAGTTTCAGAATGAACTATCACGCACGGCCCGTCGATGGCAACTTTCCGCCAATGCGTCGATCCTTTGTAGGTGCGGTCGATTATCGCCGCTTCGCCTTTCTTGATCTTCTGCTGGTGAACATGGATGACGTGTTTCACGATCCCGCCCAACTAGCGCCCCACAGCAGGAGGCTAAGCAGAACAACGAAGGCGACGGTGATACCAATGCGATACCACCACTCATATTCCTGTTTCATGGTCATTCCTTTTTGACGCGGGTGAGGATCTGAACGATGTCGGTGAAATGAACCGTCTTAGTTAGTTTCTCATCTGTAGCAGAGCCTACGATGACAAACTCCCGATCTACTCCAGTAAATCCCACGATCACGCCCATGAACTTGCGGACACGCATGTATCGCTCCTCGATTATCGGGACTGTCCGGGGCTTGAAGAGGAGGTCGAGATCGTTGATGGCGCGCTTGTCTGGTTCCTGATAGGAGAAGATGACGCGGTCGCCTGCGTCGAATGTGCGGATGTCGTTGCTCACGCTGCAAATTCCTCGGCGTACATTTCCTTCGCACATTCCAAGCAGGTGCCGGGCGCTGTCAGCCATTTGCCTTCGCTTCGTGCCGCCATTGCTGAATACATCTGCTTCCGGCGAAGGTACTTGCCTTCACGACCACGGTCGCAGTCCAGACAAATGTAGAACCACGCCCTTCGGCGCAGGAACCACATGTAGACGGGGGAGTTCGCCAACCACAGGTTGCGCCATCCCGGCTGTCGAAGCGTCTTCCTGTCACGGGCCTGCTTCTTCACGACAGCATCAAGCCATCGGTCTACATCATTTGGAGTAACCCCCGCAGCGTTGCGGCCCCAACCGTAGTCGGGGTTGTAAAGGTCGTGATCCTCGTCGGTGAAGTCCAACATGATCTTGGTGTAGAGATCGTTAGCAAAGGCGAGTTGCCCACGCACGGTGCGCGGGAGTTTCACGGGCTTAGCCCATATGTGTTTGCCTGTGTGGTAGTTCTTGATAAACCTCATGCGAGGGTGGGCCAGACGTTGCCGTAATGAGCAACCGCTCGCACGAGGTCAAGTTCGGTGATCTCGTCGAATCCGATTCCGGCGACAGCGTGGAACTTTGCGCCCAAGCGTGGCTCCTCAGGAAGTGGCGAAATCTGTACGACATCGCCGACCGACAACGACCGCTTCTCGAACTGGCAGTTGTATTCCGATCCGTCCACGGCGTTGTTCTGCCGGAAGATCGTTTCCAGTCCGACTTCGGTTTCGTCGGCGAGGTACGAGTAGGCGAACTCCAGCCCATCGTGTTCGGGGTCGAAGTTGTGGAGGAAGTCGCCGTTCTGGCGATGGAAGATGGTGACCTTGTGGTTCATGGTGCCCTCCCTCGGAGGTTAGTTGGTTGGTTACCCAAGTGTAAGAGGCGGCTGTGACAGCGTTAGCCACAGCCGCCCCCCACACTCAGGCGTGAGTGAGCCACCCCTCGGGGGTGTTGGGGAGGCTCACGAAGTTGTCGCGCAGGTGGTCAATCCCGTGGTTGAGCAGGATCGCTGCCGTGCGCCCATTGCCGTCGATGAACGGATGAATCTTGAGGAACTCAATGACGAATGCCTCAAGGTCCGTTCCGAACAGTCCGGACTCGCACAGGTTGCGCATCAGGCGAGGAATCTCCATCGCTGGCGCTCCCTTGTTGCCGTTGGCGAAGATGACCGGCGTGTGCCGATACCAGCCGCCGCCCAACGCGGGTGCAGCGTCCATGTTGATCTGTTGGATCGTCTCCTCCAGATCGAAGCCCCAACTCCATCCGCAGTTCCGCTTGGCGCGGGTCCATGCGTTGAGGAAGTCAACGACGGCGTGCGCGTCTCCACCTTGGCGGGTGACTTCGTCGGCAGCCCAGTTCAGTTCTTTGAGGGTGTAAATGATGTCCATGTAATAAGCATACAGGAGAAGTGCGCTGGTGTCAAGGGGATGTTGTTGGATTGGTGCGGAGCCAAGGCACAATCTCAGCCAAATCCAACACACCATCATTGCGCTCGGAATCACGCACCATCAACATCCATCCCCCGGCATTCGAAATCAGCAGCCCAGTCCACTCGGCATGGCGAATCGCCCACCCACTCGACAGGCTTTCATCGAGGCGCTCAGCCCGGAGTAGTCCCGAACTGGCCTCGACGAAGTCGAGCACCTCCTCGACCGCTGGAGGAACAATCCCGTTTGGTGCTCGGGACTCACTCACTTCAGTTCAGGATGCTCCGGGCTTTGGCGATTCCGGCACGAGCACTTTCCTGATACTTCTTCTCGTGGAAGAAGGAGGTGTAATACTCGGCTTTGCCGCTCGGGCCGATCAGTTCGCAAGCGTGTCCGGCTCGCTCCAATACTTCGACGCGTTCCATCGCTTGCTGGTAAGTGGCGAATGCTGTCCTGAAGGTTGGATTGTTGGGCACCGTGGCAACGATGTACCTGTCGCCCTTCGGCCAATCTTCGTTACGCATCCGATCTGCTGAGGAGACCTTGTTCCAATCAGCCACGTTGACACCTCTTAGCGAGAAAGGTGAGGTAGTCGGCCATCGCTTCGCTTTCGCCACAAGGCGAACAGACGTAGGTCAGGTTGTCTTTCCGACTGAGCGCCGGATACTGCACAATCTCCTCGCCGCAAGTCGGACAAGGTTTCCCGATTGAGGGATGTCTGAAAGTTTGCTGCATGTGGTCACCTCCCGGTGTGTTATGTAGTTACATTCGGATTGTCTAGTCACACCTAAGTGTAGTCGCTCCGGCTCCGAATGTCAACCCTTGACGACGCGGCTTCGATCCGGTATGTTGACCGCCAGCATCCTTCGGGCGGGGGACGCCCACACAACCTGAAGGGACGAACCGATGGACTTGCTGAATACGAACTGGATGAGCAGGGCTGCTTGTGCTAATGCCGACATTCCCCACTCGTGGTTCTTTACCGAAGGCGCTGGTTACTCGAAACCCACGCTCGCTGCCAAACGAGTATGCGCAGCATGTCCGGTTGCTGGAGAATGCTTGCTGTACGGAAACGCCACGAGGTCGGTAGGTATTTGGGGCGGCCTCGGCGAGAAGTCCCGCCGGAGTTTCCGATGAATCAACTCTTCGATTTCCCCTCGACTTCAGAACCTGATGCAGATGAGATCCTTCAGGTATTTGCCCATTGGGTGCTCACATGCAGAACACCAACTCGTGGGCCGAAACCCAAGTTGACAGATAAACGACGCAAGCGAATCGCCAAGGCGCTGAAGGATTACGACCTAGATACATGCCTTCAGGCCATCGAAGGAGTGCAGTATTCTTCATGGCACATGGGCGGCAACCCGCAAGGGAAGAAGTATGACGACCTCGAACTGATCCTTCGAGATGAGAAGCACATCGAGATGTTCGCAACTTATGCTGCCGAAGTGAAGAGCACAGCCGAAGACTTTGAAACGTGGATGCGGGACTCGTGAACCCAGAGGAAACCCGGAAGGCCGTGAAGGTTTTGGCGACTAACTGGTCGCAGCCGACGCAAGGTCCGAGTTTCGATGAGCGATGTGTTGTTTGGCACAGGTACTTGCAAGACCTCAATCTTTCTGATGTTATTGCTGCCATTGATCGAATCATCGTGACTGATCAGCCTTGGATGCCGAGAGTTGGTCAAGTTCGGCGAGGAGTAATCGATAGAAGTGTCGAAGATCCTGCTCCTCCGCCAGCCGAAGCGTGGCAGCAACTGCGCACGAGCATCGAGGCCGTCGAGTCCGGGTTAGCCCCGCCGAAGGTTCACGAGGTGGTGGCCTCGACGATGAAGAAGTTCGGCGGAATGGTCACGGCGCTGCGGACCAACAATGATCGCGAGTTGTTCCTCAAGACCTACGAAGTGGATCGGCAGGAGTGGGAACACCAACTGTATGAACTCGGCCATGACAACACCTGAAGTCGAAGTCATCCTTGGCAAACTGAGGAAGGTCAGCAAGACTGGCAGCGGATGGCAAGCCTGCTGTCCTTGCAGGGATGATGACAATAACCCGACTTTGACTGTTGGTTTGGGCAACGAAGACCGTGTTCTGCTCAACTGCCATCGTGGCAACCCATGCAACATCGATGAGATATTGGATTCGCTCAACTTGACAATGACGGATCTGTTCCCCACGAAGCAAGAAACACAGAAGTCGAAGCCGAAGCGTAGACATGTCGAAGACTATGACTATCAGGATGCAGATGGAAACCTGATCTTCCAAGTCCAACGTTTTGTAGATGAGAACGGAAAGAAGACGTTCACTCAACGTCGCCCAGACGAAGGGGGTGGCTGGACGTACAGCACCCAAGGAGTCCCGAAGCCGCTGTACCGCTTACCTCAGGTGCTCGCCGCGAAGAGTAACGACGGAATCATCTTTGTGGTTGAGGGAGAAAAGGATGTTCATGCTCTCGAACGTCTGGGTTGTACGGCAACTTGTAATCCGGGTGGCGCTGGCGGACCCGGTCAACGGAAGTGGACTGACCTCCACACTCAAACACTTGCTGGAGCGAAAGTTGTTGTTTGCGCAGACAATGATGAGCCGGGCGAGATCCATGCTCGTCATGTTGCTGAAGAACTAACGAAGGTCGAAGCAAAAGTCAAGGTGGTTCGGCCGCCGAAGCACAGCAAAGATGTTGCTGATCTGCTGGGGAAAGGCGGAGAACTCGCCGACCTCGTGCCACTCGACGATGATTCTCCTCAAGACGCGTTCGAGGAGTTCTATCAGGAACTGGCGGGACTCGATGGGGATGTCGAGGCGAAGTTCCGCAAAGCCCAGATGTTGCTTGAAGCCCGGAACATTCCTGATGATGCAGACAGGGGAAGGCTGGTTTATTGGTCATCGTTCCTGAAGGAAGATGCCGACGACGCTTACGACTGGCTGATTCCAAACTTGCTGGAACGACAAGAACGTGTGATCGTGGTGGCAGCCGAAGGTGTGGGCAAAACCGTCCTTGCAAGGCAGGTCGCCCTCATGTCGGCTGCTGGCATTCACCCATTCAAGCGGGATGCGATGCCACCCATTCGCACGTTGATGTTCGATTTCGAAAACCCCGAGCGAATCATCCGCCGAACCTCACGCAAAATCCACCATTCGATCAAGATGTTCAAGAAGTCGCAAGAAGTTGACGCACATCTCGTGATCAAACCGGACGGCGTCAACCTGCTCGCTGCCCCGGATCGAGCACTCATCGTCGAATACGTTGAGTCGATACGTCCAGACCTCGTGCTCCTTGGCCCGATCTACAAGTCGTTCATTGATCCGGGCGGCCGGACGGCTGAATCTATTTCAGTTGAGGTGGCAAAGTTCCTTGACATGATCAGGTCCGAGTACAACTGTGCGCTGTGGCTCGAACATCACGCTCCTCTTGGGTCCGGCAGCCATCGGGACTTGCGGCCCTTCGGCTCAGCGGTGTGGTCGAGGTGGTCCGAGTTCGGGATTGCTTTGCATCCTGATCTGACTGCGCCGGGGTTGGTGGAAGTGAGGCATTATCGGGGGATGCGCGATGAACGGGAGTGGCCGACTGGGCTGAAGCGAGGCGAGCAGTGGCCGTTCGAGCCGACTGGATTCACCTCAATGCCAACAAACCCTTGACGTTGTCACACCTCCGTGCTACACTTGCCTCAAGCAAGGGAAGCCCCTACCAACATTCAATATCCGAAACCCAAACTGGCACGCCAGTCGAATACGGGGCCATGGACATCACGGCGTGTCGTGTGTGCGGGTTTGATTCCCGTCCCTTGTTGTTACAAAGACCTCGCCCGGCAACCATCTTGGGAACCCGGCGGGGTTTTTGTTTTTTGGGAGATCCATCGCTCAACGGTTTCACGCCGAAGATTCAAAGCAAAGCAAATCAGGTCGATCTGGGTTCCGCCCTCGTGCATCTCACACACATGATCAGAAATCGTCCAAGCCCGGTCAGTCCCGGCGGACATCAGGCTAAGCCTCGATTGACGCAAGGTTGCACCCACACTCCTCGTGGCACGGATACCCCAACAAATGAATGTGGATCATCGAGAACTGCATAATCGAAGCGATCGACTTAGTCATCGTTCGGTACAGCCATTCGATGTCGTCACCTCGCATTAGTTCGAAGGGACCGAGCATCGCAACAAACGGCTCACCATCGCCGTCGTCAACGGAGTCGATAGTGGCATGAATACCCGGATTGGCACATGGGTATCCTTCTTCATTGGGTTCCGGGTGCTCGCCCTTGCAGATCGGCCAAATCTGCCAAGTATCCAAACGGTAGGCAAAGTTGTAGTAGTTGGAACCTGTCTGTTCAGACAGAAGATGGTTGTAGTCGATGAATGTCAAGAACTGATCTTGAGCATCGGGAATGCTCATTGGGCGTCCATGAATGGTTTGTTGCATTGCATCACCTTTCCACTCATGTTTAGTTTACCTCGGGACTAAGCGAGGAGAACTCATCCTAGAATAAAGACTCGTCTTGTTTCTTCCTACGATGCAATCGTTCTATGTCTAGACACACCTTGTGTGCCCAGCCCGTAGGAGCGGAAGCCAGCATCATCGTCTTGGTGGTTTTCCCGACCCAGCCAACGACTCGCCTGTAGGCGCTGTCGTCTACGTTGCTAACCGGCTCGCCACAGAACTCGCAGTTGAACTTCACACGAGTGACAGTACCGCGTCCTGCGCCTTCAACTTGGAAACGTAGGATTTGTTGCCAATCGTCATGGAGCGGATGGCGTTCTTGTTTGCATCATCCGACCAATGATGATCGAAGTATTCGACGACGGAGTTGTAGAGCGTCCATCCGTTGTAGCCGTAACCTCCGGCGTTGCGAGGGTTGCCGTACAGTTGCCGAACCTTCGTGAGTATCTCGTCCCGGTTCTCCCGCTTGCGGTCGGTGTCGATATTCTGGATCGGCCAAACTGTGTTCAACACGGTGTCGATCTTGTTGCTGCCGGGTGGCACTGGAATCGCCAGCATCTGCTCGGCACACTTCTTGAACTCTCGTGCCCAGTCGTCCGAAATACCCAAGACCTGATTGGCTTCCGTCAGCGCAGTCTCTACGTTGGCGGTGTGTCGTGCGGTGAACACGGATCGTGCTGTCTGGAGTCCGAATCTGACCGTGTTTGCGCAAACGGCACGGATGTCGGTACAGGCGTAGGTGATCGGTTGCGTTCCATCGTGGCTGGTCGATACGACGAGGTAGCGGCTCAACTTGTCGTGGACACCCATCGGGTCAATGATCAGAGTGCCGAGGTCGATGGTTGCGAAGAACTGCTTGCCATCGTTGAGCACTCCGGCGGTATCCATGATGGCGTCACCCTTGGATGCGCCAACCACGTTGATTGCTTTGTCGAGAACGGTGCTGTTCTGCACGACGTGATAGCGGTCCTTCACCGTTTCGAACGGTACGACAGTCCCGTCGTCGTTGATCCGGGCGGTGATGTAGCGTCCTTTCATTTCACGAATGACGCCGTCGCTTTCGAAGAGTACGGGCAGCAAGGCAACCTGATAGTCGGCTTTCGCTAGCCGGAGCATTTCGTCTGGGGTTTGGTGTCCTTCGACTGCTTTGCCGAGTCGATGCCAAGGGGCACCGCCTTCTTTGCGATAGGCGAAGGAGGCTTCGCCTTCTTTGATTTCGAGTTCGTGTGCCATGGGAGTCTCCTGTCTCTGGTGTTGACAATAATCTATCTCAAAGAGTATTGTATGTCAACATGGCCCGAGAGAAATATGTCCCCTCCTATGATCACTTGGCCGATGCGTGCTTCTGGGTGCATTGGCTGGACAGCAACCAAGAACTGCATCACACGCTCCGGTCGTTGTCGGCGATCATCCCTGCTGACGCCCAGTTCGTGCTACTGCACAATCCGACTGAGGCGGAACTGGACGAATAACATGACGAACACGACCTTTGGCGAATACGGGTATCGGCTCGTATATGTGCAGGCAGCGTTACGGGTTCCGGCTCATTGGTCGAATGAAGAGGTGACGAAGGTTTGTCGGTTGGCGATGATCGACGAGATGGGGGAGTTCACAATGGAATATGGTTATGTGGTGCATAGCCGCCTGATCGAACTGGCCCTCGACAGCGAGATGGAGTTTTGGGACGGCAGCGAGTCCCGTGAGTGACAAGCAAGTTCTCCTCGCCGATGATCATCTGGCGGTCATGTCTCCATACGATGCGTCGGAAGTGGCGGCCATCAAGAAGGTGGCGGGTGCTCGTTGGGATCGGCTGGCAAAGGTTTGGCGTGTGCCAGTCACGAGTTTGCCGGAGGTGTTGGAATATGCGGCGGCTTGGAACTATCACGTTGACCCCGAGGTCAAGGTACTCGAACTGCCTCAACATCCGGGGGGCAAGGAAGGCGTGGAGGAGGACAGCAATCTGCTGCTGATTCGCTTCGCCTACGATCCGGTAAAGATTACTTCAGTCAAACAAATCGCTGGCGTGGTGTGGGACACAGATCGAAAGGGGTGGCGGGCACCGATGTCAAGTCTGGGTGAGGTGGTGTTGTGGGCGGAGGAGTTTGGATTGCCGGTGGAAGGCAACCTGATTGCTTTGCGAGATGAGGTCGTGACTGCACGGAATCAGGCAATCGCACGATCGCGATCGTTAGATGCAGACATCGAGGTGCCGGGGCTTGTCGGCGAGTTGCTGGGGTATCAACGAGCCGGAGTTGCGTATGCGACCGAGAAGAAGAAATGCTTCATCGCTGACGGAATGGGGTTGGGTAAAACGCTTGAGGCGCTGGCGTCAATCGAATGGTCAGCGGCACAGGGGAATCCGGCGTTTCCGGCATTGGTGGTGTGTCCGCCATTGCTGTTGCTGAACTGGAAGGCGGAGATTGAGAAGTTCTTCCCGCATCGAACAGTCAACATGGTCAAAGACCGAAAGGCGTGGCCCGAGACACAGGCCGACTACCTTCTTATTGGCTACTCTAACATACACCACTGGAAAAGTCAACTGATAGATTTCCATTCGTATGTATTCGACGAGTCGCAATATGTGAAGAACCCAGAGGCACAACGAAGTCGGGCCGCCGTTCAGATTGCAAAGACATGCGTCGAAGGTGGACTCGTGCTCTGCCTCACCGGAACTCCGATCACGAACCGTCCCGCAGAGTACGCCAATCAACTCAACCTGATCGGGAAACTGAAAGAGTTTGGAGGGAAGTGGGGTTTCTACAAACGATATTGCAATGCGTTTCGAGACAGGTTCGGTCATTGGCACTTCGAAGGATCTTCCAACTTGGAGGAACTCAACGACCGACTGCGGGCAACTTGCTACATTCGGCGGACTAAACCCGAGGTGATGCCAGAGTTGCCACCGATTCGTCACGCCGAGTGGCTGATCGACCCGGATGCGAAGGTGATGCGGGACTATCGGAAGGCGGAGGAGAACATCGTTGAGTTTGTGGCGAACCGGGCGGCCGAGATTGCGGAGGAGTTGGGGCAGTCACCCAGATCGGCGGCAGTTCGGGCAAGGTTTCGGGCTGAGGCGAGTGAACATTTGGTGAGGTTGGCAGTTCTGAAGCGTTTGGCTGCGATGGCGAAGTTGCCTGCTGTTGTTGAGTGGGTGGAAACGGCAATCGAAGATGGGGAGAAGGTGGTGGTGGCGGCGCATCATCGAGATGTGGTTGATGCGTTGGCGGCGAAGTTCGGAGGACTGAAGATCCAAGGGGGGATGAGTCCCGAGGCAGTCGAGAGAGTGAAGGCGAAGTTCCAGACGGGGACGTTGGAAGAAGCGCCAGTCATCGTGTTGTCGATTCAGGCGGCGAAGACAGGTCACACGTTGACGGCGGCACAAAACGTTTTGTTCGTGGAGTTACCTTGGAGTCCGGCGGATGTCGATCAGGTCGCTTCGCGATGTCATCGCATCGGACAAACGGGGTCGGTTCAGGCGACGTATGCGTTGGCGGCGGACACAATCGACGAGGCGATCTTTGCGTTGATTGGTCGGAAGCGTGGTGTGGTCGATGCGGCGACTGAGGGTGATGCGTCGGTGAAGTCGGTGTCAGTTAGCGAGTTGTTCGACAGGTTCTTCTGATTCGCACGATCGCGATCGTACCTTTTGGGTGGTGCGTTGCGTCGTCTTTCTGATACGACGGAGGGTGTGGCGTTCCCGTTGGTTCCTGCCTCCCCAGATGCCGTGGTCGATCATGTTGACCATGGCGAACTCTAGGCAACGGGTCTGAACGGGACAGGTGGCACAGATCGCTTTGGCTATCTTGGCATCCCGAAAGAAGTTGGGGGTGCTTGACTTTCCGAACCAGAGGCTGGTGTCGTGTCCGCTACAGGCGGCGGCGTCGATCCATTCCCACGAGGAGTCGTTGAGTCCGAGGCTGTCGAGTCCGGCTTCGAGAGCGGCGTTGTGGGCGGCGGCGACGTATTCTCCGTCGTGGTTTTGATGAGGCTTGCGTTTTCTGGTCATGTGGACGAGAGATTTTCGATGTAGTTAGTAGCGATGGTGGTTGCCATGGTGATTGAGGCGACGATGAATAGGGCGGCGGCTGGTATGCCTGTTGCTTCCATGGAGTCTGCGAATCCGTCGAGATCCCGTGAGGCTTCGATCATTTCTTTGAGGTAGTCACCGTCGAGGACGACGACGAGTCGGTTCGCTTCGGGTATTTCGATGACTTCGGGAACGAGGGGGTCGGTGACCGATCCTGAGGCTCCGGTGACGATGGAGACTTCGTAGCCTTTGTATTGGACGATGGCGAGGGTGTCGTTGTTGTCGTCACCTAGTTGAGTCCATTTGATTTCGGGGTCGAAGTCAGACATTGTTGTCACGGTCTTGGTCATAGGGTGGGGGGGTATCGGGTTGGGGTGGGATGATCCGAACGTTTCCACCGACGAGGTGGTTGACACGACGACGGGCGGCGTGTGAGAGGCGTTGGGTTTGGAGGCGTCGGTCTTTGATGAACTCCCATGTCATCCCGATGAGGGCGAATGAGAGGGCACCGATGATGAACCCCCAGACGAGGGCGGCGAGTTGGCTTGCGTTGATGATCATGTGGTGTGACTCCTGTGTTGGGTGAGTGTTCGGTGTAAGTGTATCAACCTTTGACTCATGTGTCAAGGATTTAGTCGATGGATGAGTGAGGGTCGGTGAGTCGATGAGAGGTAATCGCACGATCGCGATCGTTAGTCGATGAGAGTCGATGAGAGTCGATGGGTTGATGAGTCGATGGGTTGATGAGTCGATGGGTCGATGACGGGCAATCGCACGATCGCGATCGTTAGTCGATGGGTTGATGAGTTGATGGATGGATGGGTCGATGAGTTGATGGGTTGATGAGTTGATGGATGGATGAGTTGATGGGTTGATGAGTTGATGGATAGATGGATGAGTGAGAGTGGATGAGTGAGAGTGGATGAGTGAGAGTGGATGAGTGAGAGTGGATGGGTGAGTGGGATGGGTGAGTGGGATGGGTGAGTGAGTGAGTGAGAGAGAAGATGAGTGAGAGGATGAGAGAGAAGATGAGTGAGAGGATGAGAGAGAAGATGAGTGAGAGGATGAGAGAGAGGATGAGTGAGTGAGTGAGTGAGTGAGTGAGTGAGTGAGTGAGTGAGTGGGTG
>MPLX02139659.1_pt1 | contig 34936 bp, 39 predicted proteins | sample 1617341 | NCBI WGS metagenome assembly MPLX02 (sample SAMN05944804, study PRJNA350692) | marine metagenome | biome: marine; feature: ODZ; material: water; isolation source: 120 m water sample filtered on 0.2 um supor filter | place: Pacific Ocean | collected 2012-04-08 | depth 120m m | reverse complement strand
GCGGCGGCTCTGCCGGCGGTGGTGCCGGCTCGGGCGGCGGCGGCTGCGGTCCACAGGCAAACGCCCCGACACCCAGCACAAGGCAGAGGCACGCGGCAAGAACGGCGCGATGACTACGATTCATGGTGGAACTTCTCCTGTTTCCGATGCTCGGTACCCTTATCGGACGCCGAGGGAGTCCCTATACTCCCGCGGACCGGTCCTTTAAGGGGAGCGGTAGCAGGAGCTTACAAACTTCAGCCGAAATCTGTCAATTCACAGTATTGCAACCGCCCGATCGCGCAATTTCGCCTGGAAAACGACACATCTTCACGCGGGGCGGCAGGGTCACCCGTCCCGGGCCTCGTCGTCATCTTCTCCGTCCTCCTCGTCGCCGTCCGCATGACCCGACGTCCGGCGGACCCCGTCGCCCTCGCCCTCGCCGTCCTCCGCCGACACGAAGTCCAGCTCGATCGGCGAGAGGCTGGTCACCTCGAGCATCCGGCCGCAGTCCTGGCAGCTGAGCGTGTCGCCACGGTCCACGTCGAAGTCGTCGACGTCGACATCGGCTTCGCATTCGGGACAGGTGGCCATGTCTGAGCTCGGGCCGGGCCGCCGTACCCGGCGGTGACGCGGATTATAGCGACAATCTCGGCTCTCCGGCAACGGTGAGCGCAGCAGGACGAAGCACGCGCCAGGCTGGATACAATGCTTCGGAACGATGATGTCCGAACGACCACGATGACCGTCAAGACCGTTGCCGTCGCCGCGGGCCAATCAGAGGTCGCCGAGCGATTCGCGGCTGCCCTGCTCTCGGCCGAGCATCGTCCAGTGACACTCGCGTCGACCGAGTCACTGGTGACACGGCTCGGCGACGAGAGTAACTCGATCGATCTCTTGATTCTCGACCTGCAACTCGAGCCCCGGGGACTCGCATTGGTCGAGAGGATTCTCGCCGTCACCGCCGAGCAGGCTCGACTACCGATTCTCGTGTTCAGCGGCAGCGTCACGTCGACCGACGAGGTTCGACGACTGTCGACCCTTGGAATCGCGGGCTATGTCAACGAACACTGCGCAGCCCAGCAGATCCTCCCGGCCCTGGCGCCGCATCTGTTTCCGGACAGCTTCAACCGCCGCAGCAGCGCGCGCGTGACGCTCGCCATTCCGATCGCCTACCGCGTCGGCGATTCGCTCAACTCGGCCACGACGCTCGGGCTGAGCAAGGGCGGCGTGGCGATCCGCACGATGACGCCGCTGGACCTGTTCTCGCAGGTCGAGGTGCGCTTCCGCCTGCCTGGCGTCAAGCGGGAGATCGAAGCCGCGGCCCGCGTCACCTGGACCGACGCGCGCGTCGGCATGGGCCTGCAATTCGAACGGATCGACGCGACCGACCAGGCCGCGGTCGACGATTTCGTCGACCAGCACCTCGATCCGTCGAGCCCGTCCGCGACCTGAGACTGGCTAAGGTTGACACTTCTTTTTCGATAGGCGTACGATCAGGGTTTCGAGCTTCATCCGACCGCGTCAACGAATTCCCGCGGCCATAGTCGAGCGAACGGACACGGCCACCCTGGGTCGACCGTGGCTCGGCGGGTCGGCACAGAGACGAACAGATGATCGAGGTTTCACATCTCACGAAGTCGTACGGATCGGTCACCGCCGTCGACGACATCAGCTTTCGGGTCGAGGCAGGCGAGATTCTCGGATTCCTCGGCCCGAACGGCGCCGGCAAGACGACGACGATGCGGGTGCTGACCGGCTACATGCCGGCCACCGAGGGCCGCGCCCTCGTCGCCGGATTCGACGTCTTCGAGCAGCCGATCGAAGCCAAGCGCCGCACCGGCTACCTCCCCGAGACCCCCCCGCTCTATCCCGAAATGACGGTTCATGAATATCTGAGCTTCGTCGCGCGGATCAAGGGTGTACCGGGGGGCGAGCGCGAGCAGCGAGTGACCTCATCGATGGAGCGGACGCGGATTGACGACATGGCCGACCGGCACTGCGGGAAGCTCTCGAAGGGCTACCGGCAACGAGTCGGCCTGGCTCAGGCGATCCTTCACAATCCAGACGTCTTGATCCTCGACGAGCCCACGGCCGGCCTCGACCCGAAGCAGATCATCGAAACGCGTGAACTGATCAAAGGCTTGGCCGGCGACCACACCATCATCCTGAGCACACACATCCTGCCCGAAGTGTCGCAGACCTGCCAGCGGGTCGTCATCATCAACCGAGGGCGGGTCGTCGCAGAGGACACACCGGACAACCTCACCGCGCGCCTCCGCGGCGCCGAGACGGTATCGCTGGAAATGGACACGAACGGCGCCGACCCCACGCCGGCCCTGTCGGCGGTCGACGGCGTCACCCGCGTCACGGTGACCCCCGGCGCGGCGGGCCTGAGCAGAACCGAAGTCGAAACGGTGCAGGGCCGGGACCTGCGCCGCGATCTGGCGCGCACCGTCGTGACCAATGGCTGGGGGCTCCTGGAACTTCGCTCGATGCGGATGAGCCTCGAGGAGATCTTCCTGCACCTGACGACCGAAGAGACCGACGAAGACGAGGGCGGAGCCGACCTCGCCACGGCGACGGCGTCCGCAGCGGAGAACGAAGATGCGTAACGCGCTGGCCATCGCGCAGAAGGAGATCGCGTCGTACTTCGCGTCGCCGATCGCCTACGTGCTCATCGGGTTCTTCGCACTGCTGTTCGGCTACTTCTACAGCGCGATCCTGACCTTCTTTCTCCGACAGAGCTTGCAGGTCGGTCAGTTCGGATTCGGCGGGCCGACGACGATCAACGTCAATCAGGATCTGATCCGCCCATTGATGATCAACGCGACGGTCATTTTGCTGTTCGTCCTGCCGATGGTGACGATGCGCAGCTACTCGGAAGAGAAGCGGTCGGGCACGATCGAACTCCTCCTGACATCTCCGCTGAGCGATCTGCAGATCATTCTGGGCAAGTTCCTCGGCGCGATGGCGCTGTACTGCGTCATGCTGGCGACCACGCTGGTACACGTTGGCATGCTCTTCATGTACGGCGAGCCCGAGTGGCTGCCCGTCGCCACCGGCTATCTCGGCCTCTTGCTCCTCGGCGGATGCTTCGTCTCGGTGGGCCTCCTGATCTCGAGCATGACGAAGAATCAGGCGGTGTCGGGCATGGCGACGTTCGCGGTGTTCCTGATGCTGTGGGTCATCAACTGGATGGCCGACACGGCCGGCCCGGTGACGCAGGGCGTACTGAACTACCTGTCGATCACCGAGCACTTCGACGACTTCTCGCGCGGCGTCCTCGACACGAAGCACATCGTGTACTACCTGAGCTTCATCATGTTCGGGCTGTTCCTGACGGCGAAGTCGGTGGACAGCGAGCGCTGGCGAGGCTAGCCGCGACGCGGCCTGGGATCACAGAGATGTTGCACACAATCATCGGCGGACTCGGCTGGGCGGGGGCGGGACTGGTCGTTCTCGCAGTGGCCGGCCGATTCCTCCGAGCGGAATGGCTGGATGTCTGGTACTGGTGCGCGGTCGCCGGTCTCGTCTGCGTCGCGCTGTACCTGCTGGCGTCGTGGCGCGAGGCGATCCGAGTGTTCTCGCATCGCCGGGCGAAGTACGGATCGATGGCGGCGGCCAGCACGCTGGCGATCCTCGCCATCCTGATCTCGATCAACTACATCGCGGCGCGCCAGAATAGGCGCTGGGATCTCACGGCCGCCCGCCAGTTCACGCTCTCGGACCAGACGACCCAGATTCTCCAGGCCCTCGACTCGCCGATGTCGATCCTCGTGTTTGGCCGCGACGACGACTTTCTCCGATTCCGCAGCCGGCTTGTCGAGTACGAGGACATCAGCGACCGAGTGTCGGTCCGTTACATCGACATCGACAAGGAGCCGCTCGAGGCGAATCGCTACCAGATTCAGTCGTATGGCACCGTCGTCTTCGAGTACGGCGACCGGGTCGAGCGGGTCATCGCCGATACCGAGCAGGAGTTGACCAACGCGATGATCCGCGCGGTCGAAGGTGAATCGCGAACGGTCTACTTCCTCGAAGGACACGGCGAACGGAGCGTCGTGAGCGCCGAGCGCGACGGCTACAACGCGGTCGTCAGCGCGCTAGAAGGCGACAACTTCACCGTCGACACCCTGGTGCTGGCCCAGCTCGACGACGTGCCCGACGACGCCTCGGTCGTCGTCGTCGCCGGCCCGACCATCGATCTCCTCCCGGGCGAAGTCGACGCGCTGAAGCGCTACCTGGACCGCGGGGGGAAGACGCTCTTCCTCGTCGACCCGCCAGCGTCCTCGGACGCGCCGGCGTTGGTCAACCTCGAGGGGCTGCTCGCGGAATGGGCGATCGAACTGGCCAGCGACGTGGTGGTCGACGCCGGCGAGATGGGCCGGGTACTCGGGACCGATGCCTCTGTTCCCGTCGCGGCCAGCTACCCGGATCACGCGATCACGGAGCGATTCAACTACCTGACGGCGTTCCCGCTGGCGCGGTCGGTCGCCGCGACCCCGGGCGGCGTCGACGGTCGGATCGCCGAGGCGTTCGTCGAGACCGGTGCCCGCAGCTGGGCCGAAGCCGATATCGACCGGCTGACGACCGCGGGCGAGGTCGAACTGGACGAGGCCGAGGGTGACCGGCCGGGCCCGATCGTGATCGGGCTGGCCGTGGCGGCGCCGGCCGAGACCGAGCCTGCCGACGCCGAAACGGCGGCGGATGTGGCCACCCCGGCGGCCGATGCGCTGCCGCCTGAGACGCGGGTGGCGGTGATCGGCGATGCCGATTTCGTTGCCAACTTCGCGCTCGGAATTCAGGGCAATAGCGATCTCTTTCTCAACACGATGAACTGGCTGGCCCAGCAGGAGAACCTGGTCGCGATCCGCGCGCGCGAGCCCGAGGACCGCCGGATCACGTTGACGGCTGGTCAGCAGCAGCGGATCTTCTGGCTGTCGCTGCTGTTCCTGCCGGGGGCCGTGCTGGGCACCGGCATCTACACCTGGTGGCAGCGTCGGGCCTGAGCGATTAGACGATGCGCTCGACCCTACTGCTCCTGGCGGCGGCGATGGCCCTCGGCGCCTACGCCTACTTGGTCGAATCGGATCGGCCGACCCGCGCGGATGCCGAAGCCGCCAAGGACAGCCTCTTCGACGTGGACTCCCTGGATCTCGTCGAACTGGAGGTGCGCGCGGGCGGCGACCGAACGATCCTCCACAAGACCGACGGCGCCTGGAACCTCGTCGAGCCGATCCAGACGGGTGCCGATCAGGTCGAGGTGTCGGGCATCACGACCGGCGTGGGGTCGCTGGAAATCGAGCGTGTCGTCGCGGAAGCCGCGGAGGATCTGGAGCCGTTCGGCCTCGCGGACCCGAGAGTCGAGATCGCATTCAAGGCCGAAGGTGACGCGACCCTCACCCGGCTCCGCCTGGGCGACGAGACGCCGACCGGCGGCGACCTGTACGCCAGCCGTGCGGGCGACCCGCGCGTCTATCTCATTGCGGCGTACCTGCTCGACAGCTTCGATCGTTCGACGTTCGACCTGCGCGACAAGTCGATCCTGCACTTCGTGCGCGATGACGTCGATCGCCTCGACCTGTCGACACCCACCGCCACCGCCTCGCTGTCACGCACCGACGATGACTGGCGCTTCGAGGCACCGTGGGAGGCTCGGAGCGACACCGGAACGGTCGACTCGCTGCTGACACGACTCGATACCGCGCGGATGCTCGCACTCGTCGAGTCCGAGGACGCGGCGCTCGAAAGCTACGGTCTGACCGAGCCGAGAGCCACCATCGAGATCGGCGCCGGGTCGACGACCGCGTCGCTGCTCATCGGGGCAGAGGCGGAGGGCGGCAGTGTCTATGCGCGCGACCTTTCACGGCCGCTCGTGTTCACCGTCGACGCCTCGCTCGCGGACGATCTGCTGCGCCCGCCTGAAGCCTACCGTCGCACCGAGTTGCTCACGCTCGGGCCGCTCACCTCCCGCCGGATCGAAATCGCTCGAGGCGATTCGCGGCTCGTGCTGGCCAAGTCCGCGGACGAACCGGCCGTCTGGCAGCGGCTCGAGCCCGCGCCGGGTGAGGTCGACCAGCCGACGGTCACCGACCTGCTGACCGCCCTCATCGGGCTGCGCGCCGATCGGTTTGTCGGGGATGCGGATGCGGCTGGACTCGACACGCCGGAGGCCGTCATCACCACCTCGGACGGTGAGCGCGAGGAGCGGGTCGCCTTCAGCCGCGACGGCGATACGGTGTATGCCGTGACCGATGAGGACGCGGGAGCGGCCGTACTCAATGCCGCCCCCTTCGAGGCCGCCCTGGCCCTCGTCGCGGCCCTGACCGGAGCCGAGGCGGCCGTTCCGTAGCCACCAAGACCAGATCAACCCGCGGCGAGAAGCCGGCGCGCCGTCTCGCGGAGGTCCCCAGGATCTGCGTCGAGCCCACCCCCCTGCGCGAGGTCGGGCTGCCCTCCGCCGCGTCCGCCAAACCGCTCGGTCAGGCCGCGCAGCACCTCGCGAGCGTCGAGCGTCAGATCCGCCGAGCGACCCGCCACGACCAGCACCGGTCTGCCGGACGAGAACAGCACGACCTGTCGTCCCGGCTCCGCGATGAGCGTCGTCGCCAGCCGTTTCAGGACGGACGCATCGCTGGTCGCGACGCTCGTGATGATCGACGCTCGGCCGCCCAGCATCTCGGCCTCCGCCGCCAACGCACCGGCCTCGTGCTCGCTCAACCGATCGTGCGCCGCCCGCAGCTCACGCTGTTTCGCCTTCGCGTCGCGCTGGAGCCTGGCGATCTGGTCCGGTAATTCCGACTCGCCGACGGAGAACAGCTGCGCGCTGGCTGTCAAGGTCGCCCGCCGGACTCGGAAGCCGACCAGCGCCCGCCCGCCACAGACGAACGACACGCGCAGCCCACCCTTGAAGCGCTCGGTCGCCGTCACCCCAATCAGCCCTATCGTCCCGGTGCGATCGACATGCGTACCGCCGCACGCGGAGAGATCGACGTTCGGAATCTCGATGAGCCTCAGCGTGCCGGATCGCGCCGGCGCCTTGCGCAGCGCCAGCGAGGCAACCTCGTCCGCGGTCGCAAACTTGATCGCGATCGGGTGGTTCCGCCAGACCGTCTCGTTGGCTTCGCCCTCGGCGCCCGCAACCGCTGCCGCCGACAGGTCGCGGTCCAGGTCGATCGTCGACTCCGCCTGACCCAGGTGAAACCCGATCGTGCCGGCCGCGTGGCATCGCTCGAACGCCGCCGAAAGGACGTGTTGACCCGAGTGCTGCTGCATATGGTCGAACCGCCGCGGCCAATCGATCGCGCCGCCGACCTCCTGGCCGACCGCCAGCATGCCATCGACGACGTGGCCGACCCGCGTCGCATCCAGTTCGCGCACATCGACGACCCGGACGCCCCCCAGGACTCCCGTATCGTGGGACTGTCCGCCCGAGGTCGGGTAGAACGCCGTGCGATTGAGTTCGACGACCGTACCCGACGGGCCGTCATCGACGGCGACGACGCGCGCCTCGAACTCGGTCTGGGCCGGTTCGGTGTAGTAGAGCCGCTCGGTCATTGACGCGTCAGGCGGCCAGGGCGGGATCCCGTAGCCCGGCCTCCCGGAATCCTCGGGCCCGCAGGAGGCAGCTGTCGCACCTCTCGCACGGCCGCCCCTCGGGGGTGGGGTCGTAGCAGCTGTGCGTCAGGCCATAGTCGAGGTCGAGCGCAGCGCCCCGCCGGATGATGTCGGCTTTCGACAACTCGTTCAGCGGCGCGTGCACGGTGAAGCGATCACCCTCGACGCCGGCCTTGGTCGCGACGGCGGCCAGCCGCTCGAAGGCCGTGATGAACGCCGGCCGGCAGTCGGGGTATCCGGAGTAGTCGACGGCGTTGACGCCGACGATGAGATCCCTCGCGCCCAGCGCCTCGGCCCAGGCCAACGCCAGGGCCAGGAAGACCGTGTTCCGGGCGGGAACGTAGGTCGACGGAATGGTCACACCATGGCGGGCGGTGGCCGACGTCGCATCGCCCGACTTGGGAATCTGGCCGTCGCCGATGAGCGACGATCCCCCGAAGGCCGCGAGATCGACGGCCAACTCGCGGTGTTCGGCGACGCCCAGCGCGCGGGCAACCTCATGAGCGGCCTCCAGTTCGCGCGCATGCTGCTGCCCGTATCGTACGGTCAGCGCGTGCAGTGCAAAGCCCTGCTGCCGCCCGATCGCCGCGGCGGTGTAGGAATCCAGGCCGCCACTCAGCAACACGACGGCCGGCCTCGCGCGGTCAGACTCCGCGTGCATCGACACCCCAGATGTACTTGTGGACCTGCAACTGAACCCGCGCGTCGAGGCCGTCCTCGAGCGCCCAGGCCGCGAGCACCTCCGGCGCCAGTGTCCCGTGGGCAGGCGACAGCAGCACGGCGCCGCACCGCGCGCCGAGGCGGTGAGCGCCGATCGCGTCGCGGGCGAAGTCGTAGTCCGCTCGGTCGCGCACGACGAACTTCACCTCGTCCCGTGCGGTCAACCCTTGCAGATTGTTCCAGTCGTGCCGTGCCGCCTCGCCGCTGCCGGGACACTTCACGTCCACGATCTTGGTGACAGCCGTGGGCAGGCGATCGAGCGGCAGGTGGCCGCCGGTCTCGACGAGCACGTCCCACCCGGCGCCCATGAGCCGATCGATCAGCGGGTAGACGTCGTCCTGAAGCAGCGGCTCACCGCCGGTCAGTTCCACGAGGCGGCACGGGTAGGACTCGACGGCGGCCGCCACCTCATCGATCGACATCCTTCGCCCTTCGTCGAACGCGTATGCTGTGTCACACCAGGTGCAACGCAGGTCGCAGCCCGTCAGGCGCACGAAGACGCAGGGCCGACCGGCATGGGTCGACTCCCCTTGGATCGAGTGAAAGATCTCGTTGACGATCAGCACGGTCTGCCGCACCTCGCCGGACACCGCGCCCGGTGCCGGTCTGGCACGTTCGGCCATTGTAAGTTGAAACCCAGGGCCGGGTTCGTACAATGGACGTCATGACAGCGGCACCTCGCGTCACGATGTACTGGAAGCCCGGATGAACGACCTGCCGGAACGCCAGAAGTTTTCTGGAACAACTCGGCGTCACCGTCGACGCCCGCGATATCGAGCGAACACCGCCGTCGCGGGCATTCCTCGAGCGTCACCTTCCACGTGACGGCTTTCTCGACTTCGTGAGCCAGCGGAGCCCCGTGTTCCGACGCCGCCCGCTTCCCACGTCGAAGGCTAGAGCGATCGCGCTGATGACCGAGAACCCGAAACTGATTCGCCTGCCTGTGGTCATCGCGGGACGACGCGTCGTCTTCGGGCTCGATAAGGCTCGTCTCACGGAACTCGTGACCGCCGCCGTCTAGCTCCCCAAGGCATCCGCATGGAGATCCGCATCGGCACGTCGGGCTGGAGCTATCCGACCGGACGCGGCACGTGGAACGGGGTCTTCTATCCTCGCAAGGGCGCGGGTGGCCGCAAGCTCGACGAGCTGGCCTACTACGCTGACTTCTTCGACACCGTCGAGGTCAACTCGACGTTCTACCGGCAGCAGCGTCCAGAGGTCACCGCCTCCTGGGCGCGACGGACGCCGTCCGGCTTCGTCTTCGCCATCAAGCTGTATCAGGCCTTCACGCACGGTCAACGGTCGGGGCCTCGGCTGCCGGCGACTGCGCCCACGATCGATCCCGACGAGGTCGCGCAGTTCCGCGCGAGCGTCGCCCCCTTGGCCGAGGCTGGCAAGCTGGGGCCGATCCTGGCGCAGTTTCCGGCGGGCTATCAGCATGACGCGGCTGCGGTCGATCATCTCGGCTCGCTCCTCCAGACGCTCGAGGACCTCCCGATCGCCGTCGAACTTCGGCACCGGAGCTGGAGCGACCACCACGCCACCACCTCGGCTCTGCTGCAGGCCCACGGCGCCGCGTGGGTGGAGATCGACGAGCCGCAGTTCGCCTCGTTGATCCAGCGGCCGCTGGACGCCGACGGAAGCGACTTCGGGTACACGCGTTTCCACGGACGCAACGCCGAGGCCTGGTGGCGTCCGCCGGCGGCCGAGGACCGCTATGACTATCTCTACTCGCGCGCCGAGCTGGCTCCGTTCGCGGCCACCGCGCGCGGCTCGGGAGGGCGGATGAAGAAGCGCTACCTCTACCTCAACAACCACTTCGCCGCGAAGGCCGTGGCCAACGCGACGATCTTGAAGCACGAGCTGGAGCTGCCGGTCACCGAGGCGTATCCGGCGGCTCTGGTCACGCGGTACCCCGAACTGGCCGAGATCGTCCGCGTCGAAGCACCGCCCCTCCCCGGCACAGCCTGATCGGTCCCAGATTCACTTGCCGACGCGGGTGACGCCAATGCGTGGACAGGCATCCTCGATCGCACAGCGCCGGCAGACGGGATAGACCGGCTTGCAGACGTTCTGACCCCACGTCACCAGGAATCGATTAATGTCCGGCCACCATCGGCGGGGCACGACCTCATACAGGGCCTGCTCAGTCTGGTCGGGCGTCTTCGTGCGCACCCAGCCGAGGCGATTGGAGATCCGGTGCACGTGGGTGTCGACGCAGATATTGCTCAGGCTGCGGTGAGCCAGGATCAGCACGAGGTTGGCCGTCTTTCGCCCGACCCCGGGAAGTTCGAGTAGCTCGGCCATCGTCGTCGGCACCGCACCAGCGTGCCGCGACAGCAGCAAGCGGCTGGTCGTCTTCACGTGCTTCGCCTTGTGTCGGTAGAAGCTGACCGGATAGATGAGCCGCTCGATCCGCCGGGCGGTGAGTCCCGCGAGCACCTTCGGCGTCGGCGCAACCTCGAACAATCGGGTGGAGGCCGCCAGCGTGACGGCGTCCTTGGTCTGGGCCGACAGCATCGTGCCGATCAGCACCCGGAATGGGTCGGCCGCGTGGCCGTCGGCGATCTTCTCCATCGCCGGGATCTCCAGCCGCTCGATCGCCCGCCCCAGACGGCGCAGCACGGCCGCGATCGTCGGCCCAGGCCGAGCCGCAGACCGGGCTCGGGAGCGGCCGGGGCTCACGACGACTCGCCCAGGGGCGGCACTGGTATCACTGGTGTCAGGGGCGGCTTGCCTCCGAGGACCGCTTCGACGTTCCGGGCGGCGAGATCGGCCATGGCCGTGCGGGTTTCACGCGTGCCGCTCCCGAGGTGCGGCGCCAGCACGACGTTGGCCCGCCCCAGCAAGCCTGGGTGCACCTCGGGCTCTCGTTCGTAGACGTCGAGCGCCGCACCGGCGATCAGGCGCTCTTCCAGCGCCCAGTCGAGCGCGGCCTCGTCTACGACCGGGCCGCGGGCCGTATTGACCAGATAGGCAGAGCGCTTCATCCGCGCCAGGGCGCGCCGGTCGACCAGATGGTGGGTATCCGGCGTCATTGGCACGTGCAGTGACACGACGTCGGACGTGACCAGGAGCTGGTCGAGGGGCATTCGGGTCTCATCATCCGACGGTGCCTGTCGCCCGGCGCGGCTCGCGAAGGCCACGTCCATGCCGAACGCCGGAGCACGCGCGGCCACGGCTCGACCGATCCGGCCGGCACCGACGATACCCAGTTGCTTCCCTCCAAGTTCCATCCCCAGCATGAAGTCGAGCGCCCAGCCCTTCCAGCCGTGCTGTCGGATCAGACGGTCGCCTTCGGCCACGCGCCGGGTGACCGAGAGGATCAGCGCCCAGGTCAGTTCCGCCGTCGCCTCGGTCAGCACGCCCGGCGTGTTCGTGACGATAGTGCCGCGGCTCGTCGCCGCTGGCACGTCGATGTTGTCGTAGCCGACCGCGATGTTCGCCACGACCTCGAGGTCGCCTCCGGCCTCCAGGACCGCCGCATCGACCCTGTCGGTGACGATGCACACCAGCGCGCGTTTGCCTGCCACGCGTTGGCGCAGCGCCTCCGGTGTCAGTCCGTCAGCCGCGAGATCGACCTCGCCGACGGCCTCGAGACGCGTCAGGACCGAGGACGGCACGCGGCTGGTGACGAGGATGGGAGGTGGCATCGGCGGCCGGCGTCCCTGAACCGTTGGCTAGTGCCCGTACGACCGACAATAGCCGCAGCCGACACAGCGGGCCGCGTGCTCGATCACGCAGGTCCGCGTTGGACCCTCGTCGGCTGCGATCGGGAAACGCTGATGGCTCGAATGCGCCATCGCCGGCTCCAGGTATCCCCCGGGCGGCTGGATGCCAAGACGGCGCTCGACCGCACGCCGGACCTGGTCGCGGATCTCGTCACGCGTCATCACCTGGACTCCACCGACGTCGAGCACCTAACCCCAGAACTCACTTGGCTTGACGCGTCTGGCGTGTTCCGGACGCCGAGGGCGGCGTTACGCCTCGGTCACTTGGGCCCACCAAACTCCCTCGTCGTGCCTTGCCCTCGCCGCCCAGCCCGGTGCCAGAGGACGCCAACCCAAGTGAGCTCTGGGCTAGGACCGATTGATCGTGTCGACGATGCCCACGATGGCCGCATCGACTGGCGCTAACCGCCTCCGGAGCGCCTGGCCCGCAGCGCGACCCTCGAGCACGACCAGCACGCGTTCGCCGACACCGGCACCCACCGAATCCACAGCGAGCGTGGACAGCCCGGTCGGCTCGCCGTCGACCGACACGGGTTGCACCAGCAACAACTTGGCCCCGGTCAGCGTCTCGTGCTTCTGCGTCGAGACGACGGTACCCACTACCCTCGCCAACTGCATGACACGTTCTTCCTGGCGGTTCGAATCATGAGCGATCATCGCCCTCGGTCGCCCAGTGGTCGACGATGCCGACGATGTTGAGGTCGGTCGGCACCTCCGCCGGCAGAAACGGGAACGACGCTTCCCTGCCACGGACCACGAACACCTCCTCGCCCGCACCGGCACCGACGGAATCCACCGCCACCAGCACCCGCCCGACCGGCTTGTGGTCGGGATCGAGCGGTTGAACCAGCAGCAACTTCTGACCGACGAGATTGGGATCCTTGCAGGTGGCGATGACGTCGCCGATCACTCTTGCAAGCTGCATCGGCTAGGTCTTGACTTCAACGACGTCGACGATGCCGACGATCGCGGCGTCAACGGGGGCATCTTTCAACCCCTCGGCCATCCGTGCCGAACTGCCGCTGACGATCAGGACAGTCTCGCCCTCACCCGCATCGACCGTGTCGATCGCCACGAGGTAGCCGCCCTGCAGCTTGCCACTGGGATCGATCGGGCGGGCCAGGAGCAACTTGCTGCTCACCAGCCGCTCGTCCTTGCGCGTGGCGACGACGGTGCCAACGATCTTGGCAAGAATCATGGGGCGTCCGCCTGCACCCTCGCGAACGCCTGCACCCAACAGCCCGCGTCAGCGATCACTTGCCGCCCGATTTGCCGATGGGCAAGGAATCTTCGAGATTCGAATGCGGTCGCGGAATGACGTGGACCGACACGAGTTCGCCAACCCGGCGTGCGGCCGCGGCGCCGGCATCGGTCGCGGCCTTGACGGCGGCGACGTCGCCACGGACGATCGCCGTGACGTAACCGGCACCGATCTTCTCCCAGCCAACCAGGGTCACCTTCGCGGCTTTCACCATCGCGTCTGCAGCCTCGATCATGGCCACGAGCCCTTTGGTCTCGACCATCCCCAGTGCTTCGCCCATGCTCTCCTCCCACGCGCCGGCGCACGCCTCGACTCGAGGCACAGGAGCGCTCGGCGAACAACTCTACTTCAAGGCTTTGACCGCATCCTCGATGAGCGCCGTCAACTCGCGGTATGTTAATCGAATTTCCGCGTCCTTGCCTACTTCGTCGGTCAAACCCAACGTCCGGCGATCGTCCACGAGCCGCTCGTCGGGCGACGACGGTGCCTGAACGGTCTGGCACGTGATGTCGTCGCTCGGCGCTTCGTCATCGGCACAGATCGGCGCCGTCGCGCCGATGCCAAAGCTCCCGCGCAGGTCCTGCAGACGATCTACTTCCTCGCGTGACAGGACGCGTTCGCGGCCCAGCAATCGAGCCATGATGCTAATCCGCGCGAAGTGCTCGATCGTCTCCATCCGATAGTACGCGGCGAACAGTTCTGGTGCGATCGTCAGCGCACCGTGGTTCGCCAGCAACAGTCCGTCGTGGGCCGAGATGTACCGAGCGACCGCGTCGGCGAGTTCGGAGGTCGACGGCGTGCCGTACTCGGCGATCGGAACGCTGCCGAGCGTCACGATAACCTCGGCCAGGACGGCGCGGTCGAGAGGGATCCCGGCGACCGCGAAACCGGTTGCCGCCGGCGGATGGGCGTGGACCACCGCCTTGATCTCGGGGCGGTGCTCGTACACCGCCAGGTGCATCAACAGCTCGGACGAGGCCTTGCGATCCCCGGCCAGCCGAGTGCCCTTCATGTCGGTCGTCACCATCATGTCGGGCGTCATGAACCCCTTCGAAACGCCCGTGGGTGTCGTGAGGACCCGATCGCCTTCGAGCCTGACGCTGATGTTGCCGTCGTTCGACGCGACGTAGCCCCGCTCGTGGAGACGGCGACCGACCTCGACGATCTCAGCTCGAATCTGCTCTTCGGGTTGGCTCTTCATCTGATCTCGCTGGCGACGGCATCTCGGACCGACGACCTGCTACGCTTCAAACCGACTGCGGCACTGCTCGGAACAGAAATGCTCGATTCGACCACCCTGCTTCAGCACGATGGCCCGCGCCCGCACCACGTAGGTGCCGCAGACGGGGTCACGAACGAGCGGCACGCTCTCCGCGGCCTCCGCCGGCCGGCCGCGCGCGCCCTCGAGCAGACCGCCAAGAAACCGCCAGGCCGCCCGAACGGCAACGGCGATCAACAGAATCCGGAGCAGCCAGGCGATCCACATCTGAGCACGGATGGCGCACGCCGAAACCTACGGCTGCGGCGTGTCCACCTCGGCGCTGTGCGCCGAGCGAAGACTCTCGAGCGCCTGCTGTGCCGCCCGTCCCTCCGGACTCTCGGGCGCAATCGCAATGACGCGCTCCCAGGCCTCGGCGGCGCCCGCGAGATCCTGTAGCCCAAACGCCAGCACGATTCCGAGATTCAGCATCGTTTTGACGTGCCCGGCATCGACCTCGAGCGAATATGCAAACTGCTCGATCGCCCGCTCGGGCTGGTTCGTGTAGTAGTAGCTGACGCCAAGATGGGTGCTGACATCGACGTTCTGCGGGTCGATCGCCAACGACGCTTCGTACCAGGTGATCGCCTCCGCAAAGCGCTCGGCGTCGAAGTAGAGGTTGCCCAGGGCCATCCGCGCGGCGGGGTCCGTGGGATCCTGGCTCGCCGAGGCCATGAGGTCCTGGACGCGCGCCTCATCGAGCGGCGGCGGCGTGGCACCCGCGCTAGCGGCGGTCTTCGCCGAGGCGACAGCCGCCGCGGCGGGCGCCGAGCCGGCCGGTTGCTGGGTACCGAGCATCCAGCCGACGATCAACCCGAACAGGGTCCCCGAGGCGAGGAAGACAAGCGCTTCACGCTTCATCGTGAGTGCGGGCGCCGGTCCACCCGGGACGGCACACCTGGATTGATCATACTGCAGAGCGGCACCGGAACCTCAGCCCAGATGGCGCCGCACGCTGTCGGCGACCTCCTCGGCCATCCGTTCGATCGTGGGCTGCTCGGGCCCCTCCAGCATGATCCTGAGCAGCGGCTCAGTGCCGGAATACCGGACGAGCAGGCGCCCCCGCCCCGCTAGGCGCGCCTCGACCTCGTCGATCACGCGAGCGACCTCCGGCACCTCGTCGAGGCTCACCTTCTCGCGCACCTTCACGTTGACGAGCACCTGCGGATAGACCGTCAGCTCCCCGGCCAGCGCGTCGAGCTCGCGACCGCTCGCGGCCATCGCTTGGAGCACCATCAACGTCGTGATCAGTCCATCGCCGGCCGTGAGGATCTCGCTGAAGATGACGTGGCCCGACTGCTCCCCGCCGAGCGCCAGCCGCCGCTCGACAAGAGTCTCCATTACGTACTTGTCGCCGACGGCGCAGCGGATCAACGCGATGCCGAGCGCTTCGAGCCCCTTCTCCAGCCCGATATTGCTCATGACGGTCGCGACGATGGCATTGTCGGGGAGTCGACCTGCGCGCTGCAGGTGCTTCGCGCAGATGAACAGGACGGCGTCGCCGTCAATGACGCGCCCCCGATGGTCGACAAGAATGGCGCGGTCACCGTCGCCATCGAACGCGACCCCGAGGCGGCACCCGTGTGCAGCGACGAACTGGGCCAGCGGTTCGGGGTGGGTCGAGCCGCATCCATCATTGATGTTGCGCCCGTTGGGTTCGCACCCGAGCCTGACGAGATCGAACCCGAGCTCATCAAACAGCCGAGGCGCCACGGCCGCCATGGCGCCGTTGGCGCAATCGATGGCGAGGCGCATCGGCCCGAGCGCGGCCGGTTCCGGAAGAACCGACCGAACGTGCCTCCGATACTGGTCGAGTAGGTCGGATGCAGGTTCGGACGGGGGCCGCTCTGCCGATGTCGCCGCCGGAGACGGCATCGTCCAGCCGCCGTCGAGCACGACCTCCTCGAGCGCGGCCTCGCCTGCCTCATCGAACTTTCTCCCGTCGGCCCCGAACACCTTGATGCCGTTGTCGGCGTACGGATTGTGCGACGCCGAGATCACGACGCCCGCATCGAACCCGGACGACGCCGCCAGGAACGCTACGGCCGGCGTCGGAGCCACACCGACTTGGGTGACCCGCGCGCCGGCTGCCGCGGCACCGGCCGTCAGCGAGGCTTCGATCCACTCGCCCGACTCACGCGTATCGCGTCCGATCACGATACGGGTCGGCCGACCGGCTCGCTCAGAGGCGCGCACGAGCGCAGCGCCGATGCGGGTGACGGTCGGGGGATCGAGTGGAGGCACCCCGGCGGCGCCGCGAATGCCATCGGTGCCGAACAGCCGTTGGGTCATGAGAACGGTACGTTGCGGGAACCGGCCCCGGGTGCCGGTCAGCGGATATCGATCTCGATGGCGGCGGGTTCGATGCCGTCCACGACGAGTTCCGGACCGAGTTCGACCTGTACGGGCACACTGTACCGACCCGCTCCGAGGCCCGCAAGATCGATCCAGGCATCAATCAGGTCTGAACGGAAGCCATCGAGTGCGGGCCGTGGTCCCCGCGCGCGCACGGTGACCATCGGCGCCTCCGGGCTGGCGCCGAGCGTCGGCGCCAGGTTCTTGAACCGCACCGTCACGCGGCGGCTGACTTGCTGCGGATCCGCCGATTCGATGGTGACCGTCACCGTGGCCGTGGTCGCCTCAGGCAGTCGCAGCGCTTCGTCCGAGACGCCGACACCGACACTCGTTTCGATGGTCTCGGTCGCATCGGTGATCGCCACGGGCTCGGTGATGACCTCCTGCAGTTCCGACAGCCGGCTGATCGGTCCGACGACCTCTACGCTCATGGGCACTGCGGTGACCTCGCCGACCACGAAGCCCGGTGCGGGCTGCCCCTCGATCACGGGCACGATCGGCACGAACCGTCGCCCCGCCCGCTCGAGCACGAGCGGAATCGTCGAAGGCAACACCTGCGCCACATCGACGCCAAAAGGCGCGCGGACTTCCGTCGGGGACAGGGTGAACAAGCGCCGCCCCGACCGAGCGGTCCCGAGATCCACCACCGCGACCACGTCGCCCGATCCGAGCCCCCCAAGCAGCGTCGACGAACCGCGCACGCGAACCTCGACGGTACTCGGCACCGGCCCCACCAGCGCAAACCCCTCAGGCACGTTCTGGAACTGGAGCGCCGCCTGCAGACCGCGCTCGACTAGCGGCTCGCCGGCTACGGTGAACCACAGCAGGATGGCCAGCCCCAGCGACAGCAGCTTCAGGCCCAAATGGCTGAACGGCTTGACGGTCATCGCCCGGCCCCGACCGGATCCGGGGCGGTCTCGGGGAGCGCCACCAGCGTTCGAAGCCGGGTCCGCAGCTCGTCGGACCCGAGGTGCCGCTCGATCCGGCCCTCGAGCGCCAGCGCCATCTGGCCGGTTTCCTCCGAGACGACGACCGCGACGGCGTCACTCTCTTCCGATACGCCAATGGCCGCTCGATGTCGCGTGCCCAGATCTCGGCCCAGCCGTGGATTGACCGTGAGCGGCAGGAAGCAGGCCGCGGCGGCGACCCGGTCTTCCTGGACAATAACCGCGCCGTCGTGCAGCGGTGAAGTCGACTGAAAAATGCTGATGAGCAAGTCGTAGGTCAGCGTCGCATCGAGCCGGATCCCGCTCTCTACATGGCCCCGTAGGCCGATCGCGCGCTCCATCACGATGAGCGCCCCAACGCGCTGCGCGGACAAGTGGGATGCGGCAACGACGATCTCCTCGATCGTTTCATCGTCGCCACCTCGGCGCTCGAAGAACCTGAAGAACGGCCCGCGGCCGAAGTGCGCCAGCGCGCGGCGGATGTCTGACTGAAACAGGACGATGCTGGCGAAGACGACGTAGCCCACCATGTTGCGGATGAGCCAGTTGACGGTCTGCAGGGGCGCCAGGCGGGAGAAGTAGAACAGTGCGACGATCAGGGTGACACCCAGCGCCATCTGCGATGCGCGCGTGCCCCGGATCAGCTTCAGGAACTCATAGATGAGGAACGCGACGATCGCGATGTCGATGACGTCCCAGAGTCCCCCCGGCACGCGGCCGACCAGCGCCGACAGAGACTCGAACATCTATTAACATCCTCACGAGGCAGGCACGGTTCGCGATCCGTCGCCCACGTCGCTGACGAACCGCCCCCGGTGTGCCCGGATCGCATCGACGACCCGCACGACATCGAGCATTGCACGCACGCCGTGCACCCGCACGACATGAGCCCCCAAGAACACGCTGGCCGCCACCGCGCCGGCTGTGCCCCATTCGCGCGCGTTCGGCTCGACGTCACCGAGCGCGGCGTTCAAGAACGACTTCCGCGAAGGCCCGACGAGAATCGGGCGATCCAGTACCTGGAACCGCTCGAGCTGGCCGAGCACCGCCAAACTGTGCTCGGCGCGCTTAGCAAAGCCCAGTCCGGGATCGACGATGACCTGATCCCGCGGCACCCCCGCGGCCCCGGCCGATGCGAGGCTCCACTCCAACTCCGACACGATCTCGTCGGCCACCGCGTGGTATTCGGCGCGTTCGTACATGTCGCGCGATCGGCCACGGGTGTGCGACACGATCAGCGCGGCGCGCTGCGCGGCCGTCTCGGCCGCCAGGGCAGGATCATACCTTAGTCCGCTGACGTCGTTGACGAGCGACGCCCCGTGTTCGAGCGCTGCGCGCGCGACCACGGTCTTGTAGGTGTCGACCGCAATCGGCACATCGATCCGGTGCGCCAGTGCCTCGACGACAGGCTGGATGCGACGACGCTCGGTTTCCGCGTCGGTGGGCGCCGCACCGGGCCGGGTCGACTCACCGCCCACATCGAGCAGGTCGGCGCCGGCGTCGACCTGGGCCAGCCCCTCGGCGACCGCTGCGTCGGTCTCGACGCGGCCGTCGCCCGAGAACGAATCGGGCGTCACGTTCACAACGCCCATGACTAGCGTACGGGCGCCCAGATGCAGCATGGCCCCGCTCGCGAGCGGCACGTCGTAGGTTGTTCGGGGTCTCACCGGCGCGTCTCGAGCCGGAAGGCGGCCGGCGGCACTCGCCACCGGCGGGCAATCAGGCGCGGCGTCTCGATCCGCGACACCGCGTCGTGACGTCACTCCTGCGGTAACGGCTTGTTGAGCGGTAGCGGCGGCACGACGGTCGGCCGCTCCGCCGCGTCCTCGTCGGCGGAGGACGTGTCCGACGGTCCCGATGCTTTGTCCAGGTCGTCCAGCGGAAGCCCGGCCGCCATGCGCCGAACCTGATCGCCATCGAGCACCTCACGCACGAGCAACTCCTCCGCCATCTGCACCAGCACGGCGCTGTGCTCCTCGAGGACCGCGCGCGATCGCGTGTAGTTGCTGGTGACGACCCGCTTGATCTCCTGATCGATCCGGATGGCGGTCTCTTCGCTGTAGTCCTGATGCTGCGCGATCTCGCGGCCCAGGAAGATCTGCTCTTCCTTCTTGCCGAACGTCAGCGGCCCCAGCGTGTCGCTCATCCCCCACTCGCACACCATGCGGCGAGCCATCTCGGTCACGCGTTCGAGGTCGTTGCCGGCGCCGGTGGTCACGTCGTCGTTCGTGATCTCCTCGGCGATTCGGCCGCCGAGCAGAATGGCGATCTGGTCGTTCAAGTAATCCCGCGAATAGTTGTGCTTGTCATCGACCGGCAACTGCTGCGTCACGCCGAGTGCCATGCCACGCGGAATGATCGTGACCTTGTGAATCGGGTCGGCATTGGGCAGCAGTACGGCCAGCAAAGCGTGGCCCGCTTCGTGGATCGCCGTCACCTTCTTCTCGTCGTCGCTGATGATCATCGAACGACGCTCCGAGCCCATCAGCACCTTGTCCTTGGCAAACTCGAAGTCGGCCATCCGCACCGTCTTCTGGTTGTACCGCGCGGCGTTGAGTGCCGCCTCGTTCACCAGGTTTGCGAGATCCGCTCCCGAGAACCCGGCCGAACTGCGCGCGACTACGCTGATGTCGACGTCGTCCGAAAGCGGAATCTTCTTGGTGTGCACCGCGAGCACGCCCTCGCGACCTTTCACGTCTGGACGATTCACCATGATCCGCCGGTCGAAGCGGCCGGGCCTGAGCAGCGCCGGGTCGAGGACGTCCGGCCGGTTCGTCGCCGCGACCAGAATCACGCCTTCGTTCGACTCGAACCCGTCCATCTCGACGAGGAGCTGATTCAGCGTCTGTTCACGCTCGTCGTGGCCGCCGCCGAGTCCCGCGCCGCGATGCCGGCCGACGGCATCGATCTCGTCGATGAAGACGATGCACGGCGCGTTCTTCTTGCCCTGCTCGAACAGGTCGCGAACTCGGGAGGCGCCGACGCCGACGAACATCTCGACGAAATCAGAACCGCTGATCGAGAAGAACGGCACGTTCGCCTCACCGGCGACCGCGCGCGCGAGCAGCGTCTTGCCGGTCCCGGGCGCGCCCATGAGCAAGACGCCCTTGGGAATGCGGCCGCCCAGTTTCTGGAATTTCTGCGGTTCCCTGAGGAATTCGATGATCTCCTGGAGCTCCTCCTTGGCCTCGTCGACGCCGGCGACATCCTTGAACGTTACCTTCTTCTGCGAACTCGACGAGAGCTTGGCGCGGCTCTTGCCGAACGACAGCGCCTTGTTGCCGCCGCTCTGCATCTGCCGCATGAAGAAGATCCAGAAGCCGATAATGAGCAGCACCGGCGCCCAGGAATACAGCAGCGTCGTCCAGGGGCTGCCGGCAGCCGCCTTGGCGGTGATGTTGACACCGCGTTCGAGCAGCAAGTTGGCCAAGCCTTCATACTGCGGCGGGACGAAGGTCTTGAACAGATTGTTGCTGCGGTCGACGCCGGTAATCTCGTTCCCGGCGATCGTGACGCTCTCGATCTCGCCCGCCTCGACCCGCTCGACGAACCTGCTGAAGGTCTCGTCTGTCTCGCCGGTCTGGAAGCGGTTCGAGAAGCTCCAGATGGACACGCCCACGACCACGAGCACCATCCAGAACAGTAGGCTTCTGAGCGTCGGGTTCAACGTATTTCCCCCTAGTTACCTAGCCTTTAAGACTACCACGGACCGCGTACGCTCCGTGACCCGAAACTGGTGCGCGATGGTCACACCGACCACCCAGACGATGCGCCCGGCGGAATCGGTAACGATCGGCACGGCATCGCGATCGCCGCGCGCGATCTTTCGGTCGACGAACAGATCCTGCACCGAGCGGCGTCCGGGCGCGCCCAGTGGCTGGAACCGATCTCCAGCACGCCGCCCCCGAACTCTCAACGGCCCGGCCAGATCACCGGCATCCAACACCACCTCGTCGCCACCACTCGTCAGACTCGACCGGTCGGGCACCTCGGCCACCTCCGCCGTGAGCCGCCGCCCAGCTTCGGGCACCACGATCTCTCCAGGCACACTGAACTCGTAGGAGAACTCCGTCTGCATCGGCGAGAGCGTCGACGTTGACGACGCGGCAGCCGCATCGGTCGACGTCAGGCGGATCGAGTCGCCCGCGCGTTCGGCGTGCTGGCCCGGCAGCGACACCGCCGTGCGATCACCCTGAGCCAGCTCGATCACCGCCTCGACGTGATCCAGTCCAATGAACCGGCCCGGCGCCAGGGTTCCGAGCGCGCGCCGGACGACCCGGGACACCAAGGCCGGCGGCAACGCCAGCAACTCGACCGGATCGAGCACGATGACGCCCTCCTGTACTTCGACGAGGCTGGCCCCCGCCTGGTTCGCCGCCTCCTCGAGCCAGTCCGCGTCCTCCCGCGCCAGGCGGGCCTCCCGGGCCAGGACCGCGTCGATGCCCGGCGCGAACCGGTCGCGCAGGAGTGGGAGCAGTTCGTGACGGATCCGGTTCCGGGGAATGGAAAGATCGTCGTTCGTTTCGTCGTCGCGGAACGTGATCCTTTCGGCAAGCAAGAACTCTCGGAGCGCGTGCCGCGACAGGTCGAGCAGCGGCCGGATCACGACGCCGTGGCGGGGGTAGACCGCGGAGAGTCCGCGCGTGCCCGCGCCTCTGAGGATGCGCAGCAGGAAGGTCTCGGCCTGATCGTCCGCCGTGTGCCCGACGGCGACGCGATCCGCGCCGGTGTCGCCGGCCACGCGTTCGAAGAACTCGAGTCTCGCGGCGCGGCCGGCCTCTTCGATCGACTGCCCTCGCTCGCTGGCTCTGGCGCGGATGTCCACGCGCTCGAGATGGCACCGCAGCTTCAGGTCGCCCGCTAGCGACTTGACCGCTTCGGCGTCGTCGTCGGCCGCCGCGCCTCTGAACCCATGGTGGAGATGGACGACGCCCACCACCTCGAAGGGCTCCGTGGCCTCCAGTCTGTGCAGGAGATGCGCGAGCGCGACCGAATCTGACCCGCCGGAAACCGCCACCAGCACGCGGCCATCGGGCGGCACGAGCGCGTAGCGCCGGATCGTCCGACGCATCCGGTCGATGAGGGAGGGCATCTCTCGTCTCTGATTCGGGGCTTCGCCCCGAACCCCCGCGCGGGTCTCTGCGGGGACCCCGCTCGCCCCACGCCGACCCGCGCGAGGCGCGCCGTGCGCGCCTTCCGACTCCGGTCGGCCGGGCCAGCAGCGGGCCACGAGCCGTCGCGGCTCGCGGGGAGATGGTGCCGGTGCAGGGACTTGAACCCCGGACAACGCGGATATGAGCCGCGTGCTCTAACCAACTGAGCTACACCGGCAAGACGCAGTAGGGACAGACGCTCCAATCGGCCGCAGGCCTCAGCACCATGGCCGCGTCCACCTCGAACGGAGCAACACCCGATTATATCAAGCTTCCGACGTTCGCTCGATGAGCGCCGCGGCCAGCAGCGGAATCAGCAGCTCGTGGTGACCGATCAGCGAAATACCCCGATCGGTGCCGCCCGTCGGACGACGGACGACGTTGGTCTCCGGCCGGTAGTGGCGAATGAAATCGAGATTGACGGTCGTCAACTCCCCGAGCGCCACGCCGCGGTTGCGCGCGAGCGCCACCGCCTTCAGGAACACCTCGGGCAGAAGGACGGCCGACCCGCAATTGAGGTAGACGCCGCGTTCAAGCCGCGCAACGCTCGAGACGAAGTAGCGGAAGTCGCGCAGGCTGCCAGCTCCGAGCGAGGCGCCCGACGCCTGGGGATGCATATGGATGATGTCGGTCCCCACTGCGACGTGCACCGTCACCGGGATCTCGAGGCGGTGCGCCGTCGCGAAGATGCTCGCCTCCACGTGGTTCGGAGCACGATCGTGCAGGAACTTCCCGACAGCCTGACCGACGCCCAGTCCCGCATCGACGCCCTCGTTGATCGCCCGGTTCAACAACGTGCCGGTTTCCTCGGCCATCCCGAACCGGCCGGGCCCCAACGCCTCGTCGACGTCTTCGGAGGTCGCGCCGGCCAGCGCGACCTCGAAGTCGTGGATCATGCCGGCACCGTTCGTCGCAACGGCCGAGACGAAGCCCCGCTCCATCAGATCGATGACGACCGGCGAAAGCCCGGTCTTGACGACATGCGCCCCGAGCCCCCAGACGATCCCACCGTCCTCGCGGTGGGCCCGCGCCAGCGCATCGACGACGCGCCGGAGGTCACTGCCGGCGAGGATCTTCGGTAGCGAGTCGACGAGCCCCGTGACGCCGGAACCGCGCCGAAAGGGGCTCGCGAAGTCATCCAGCCGAGCCTTGCTCCGGCGGGATTCCAACGGGTAGGTGCGGACGTCGTCGAACCCGAACTCTTCGTAGGGAAACTTCATTCGCTCTCTCTATCGGCTCAAAGCACGAGCATCGCGTCGCCGTAGCTGTAGAAACGATAGCCGAGGCGAACCGCCTCGGCGTACGCCGCCAGCACACGCTCACGGCCGGCGAACGCGCACACCAGCATCAACAGCGAGGATCGAGGCAGATGGAAGTTCGTGAGCAACCCCCCAACGACCGTGAACCGGTGTCCGGGCCGGATGAACAGATCGCTCACCGCCTCCCCCGCTGCCAGGGTCCCGTGGCGCCCTGCGCTCTCGAGCGCTCGGGTCGTCGTGGTTCCGACCGCCACCACGCGCCGTCCCGCGTCGCGCGCGGCATTGAGGGCTACGGCGGCGGCGGCTGGAATCGTGTAGCACTCCGGATCGACCGCATGGTCCTCCACGTGCTCGCCGCGCACCGGCTTGAACGTACCGTACCCGACGTGCAGCGTCACCTCCACGCGGTCGACGCCTTTCGTGGCAAGCGCTCCGAGCAGTGGCTCGGTCAGATGGAGGCCGGCCGTGGGCGCGGCGACCGAGCCCCGGACCCGCGCGTACACCGTCTGATAGCGCTCGCGGTCGGCGTCGGCATCCGGGCGACGGATGTAGGGCGGCAGCGGCACATGCCCGATGGCGTCGATGTAGGCATCGATGTCGCCTGCTGCATCAGAGTCTTCGCAGTTCAGATGGACGGTGCGCCGGCCGAAGTTCCGGCGTTCGAGAATCTCCCCATCGATCGCCCGACCGCCGGCCTCGAACCGGACTCGCTCGCCGACACGCAGCTTCTGCCCCGGGTGGACCAGCGCATCCCAGCGCCCTCGGTCCAGACGCTCGAGCAGCAGACATTCGACCGCACCGCCGCTGGGAACTCGATGTCCCAGCAGGCGGGCTGGAAACACTCTCGTGTCATTGACCGCCAGGACATCGCCCGGTTGCAGCCAGCCCGGGAGTGATGCGACCGTCGAATGGGCCAGCACGCCGCCCGCCCGATCCAGGACGAGGAGGCGGGCATCGTCTCGCGCGGCGCATGGCTGCTGCGCGATCAGCTCCGGGGGCAGGGCGAAATCGAAGTCGGCAACGTCCATGCCGAGCCGCTGGCCGGGATCTAGAACGCCCAGCGCAGGAGGACCGATCCGACGGTGAACCCCGCGCCGACAGACGCCAGGAGAACGAGATCGCCTTTCTTCAACCGTCCGTCGGCGAGCGCGTCGCCAAGCGCGAGCGGGATGGTCGCACCCGTCGTGTTGCCGTAGCGCTCGATGTTGATCACGACCTTCGCGGCGTCGAGGCCGAGTCGTTCGGCAGCCGACATGATGATCCGCTTGTTCGCCTGGTGGCTCACGAAGAGATCCAGTTGGTCGGCGTCGATCGCATTCCTGGCGAGAATGCAGCGGCAAATCTCCTCGGTCTTCCGCACGGCGAATCTGAACACCGCGTGCCCATCCTGATGGACGTAGTGCATCCGCTGATCGACGGTTTCGTGCGACGCCGGACGTAGTGACCCGCCGGCCGGCAACCTGAGCGCCGGCCCCCCGCTCCCGTCGATCTCGTGCGAGAAGTCGATGATGGCGGGCTCGTCCTCGGCCGCCGGAGAGACCACGGCCACGCCAGCGCCATCACCGAACAAGACGCAGGTCGCGCGGTCCTGGTAGTCGAGAATGCTCGACATGACATCGGCGCCGACTGCCAGCGCGTGCCTGTGCGACCCGGTCGCCACTAGCTCAGCCGCCGTCGTCAACGCATACGTGAAACCCGAGCAGGCCGCACCCAGGTCGAAGCCCCAGGCACGGGACGCGCCGATCTTGTGCTGCACCAGGCAGGCGGTGCTCGGAAACACCGTGTCGGGCGTCGTCGTGCCCACCACGATCACGCCGATATCATCGGGCGTCAGACCCGCCTTGGCAATCGCTTCCCTCGCCGCCGGCGCAATGAGGTCCGACGTGCCGACGCCCGGGTCGACGACGTGGCGCTCGACGATGCCGGTCCGCTGGCGGATCCACTCATCGGTCGTGTCCACCAGCTTCTCGAGATCTGCATTGGTCATCACGCGCGGCGGCACGTGCGTGGCCAGTGACGCAATCTTCACGCGACGCGCGTGGCGCCGCCTCCCCCCCGGCGTGTTGTCGTCGCCCGCTACCACAGCTTTGAATCCTTCCCTGGCGTCTCCAGCCCGAAATAGTCGTACGCGCGCGCCGTCGCGACTCGCCCGCGGGGCGTCCGATCGAGGAAGCCTATCTGAATCAGAAACGGCTCGTAGATGTCCTCGATGGCGTCCTTCTCTTCGGCGATGGCGGCCGAAAGGCTGTTCAGCCCCACGGGCCCGCCGCCAAACTTCTCGATGATCGCGAGCAGGAGCCGGCGATCGGCCTCATCGAACCCATGCTCGTCGACCTCGAGCAACTCCAGCGCGTCCTTCGCGACGGGCTTCGAAATCGTCCCATCGGCTCTGACCTCGGCGTAGTCGCGCACCCGTCGTAACAACCGGTTGGCGACGCGGGGTGTGCCGCGCGACCGTTTCGCGATCTCCTCGGCGGCCGCGGCGTGCATCGGCACGTTCAAGATCTTCGCGGACCGGCGAACGATTTCAAGCAGGTCGGCCTCGTTGTAGAAGTCGAGACGATGGACGATCCCGAAACGGGCTCTGAGCGGTGCGGTCAGCAGACCGGCACGCGTGGTCGCGCCAATCAGCGTGAATTTCTGCACAGGCACCTTCACCGACCGTGCCCCCGGCCCCTGGCCGATGACGATGTCCAGTTCGTAATCCTCCATCGCGGGATAGAGAATCTCCTCGATGATCGGACTCATGCGGTGGATCTCGTCGATGAACAGCACCTCGCGCGGCTGGAGGTTGGTGAGAATCGCCGCGAGGTCACCCGGCTTCTCGAGCACCGGGCCGGCCGTCGCGCGGACCGAGACGCCCAATTCGTTACCGATCACATAGGCCAACGTCGTTTTTCCGAGGCCCGGCGGACCGTAGAGCAGCACGTGGTCGACGGCCTCTTCGCGATTCCGCGCCGCCTCGATCGACACCTGCAGGTTCTCGCGCAACCGGTCCTGGCCGATGTAATCGTCGAGCGTCCTGGGCCGGAGCCCGGCCTCGTACTGGGCGTCGTCGTCAGCCCGCACCGAACTCAAGATTCTCGGATCGGTCATCTTAGATGGAGCGCCTTGCGCCCCAAGCCCCCGCTCGGCCCCTAGCGGGGACCCACGCCCCGCGCCGGGGCCTCGCCACCGCGCTGTGCGCGGTGTCGTCGCGAGTGATCAGCTCAGCAGCCCCGCTCGATTTCTCACTCGGGGCTGCGCGCCTTGCCTCAGCGGGCCAGTTCGCGCAGCGCCTGGCGCAGCACTTGCTCAAAGCCACGATCGGCCGACGCCCGCAGCGCCGCGTCGATGGCTCTCTCGGCGAGCGGCCGATGATATCCCAGGTTCAGGAGCGCCGACAGCACGTCACCGTGCAGATCTTCGGACTCGGCGACCTCGGCGGACTCGGAGGAGTGGTCGGCGCCCTCGGCGGCCGGCAGCCGATCCTTCAACTCGAGGACCATCCGCTCGGCGGTCTTCTTCCCAACGCCCGGGATCCCGGTGAGTCGGGCCACGTCCGCTTGACGCACCGCCCGGACGAGCTCAGGAGGTTCGATTCCCGACAGGGCGGTCAGCGCCAGACGTGGCCCGATGCCGCTCACACTGATCAGATGCTCGAACAACTGCAGTTCGATCGCCGACGCGAAGCCGAACAACGCCAGCGCATCCTCGCGGACGTGCGTGTGAATCCGCAGTGCCACTTCGGTTCCGGGATCGCCCAGTTCGTAGAACGTCGACAGCGGCACGTGTACCTCGTAGCCGACGCCCTGCACGTCCACGACGACACGGCTGGGCGCCTTCTCGGTCAGGCGTCCCGCCAGTGCGGCAATCACGACGGCCTCCGCGGGTGCAGCGACTCCGGCTTGAACTGCCGCCAACTGCGGGGCGGCGGTGATCCGGCCTCGGCCTTCGCGTCACCGGTGCCGGCCGGCAGCTGGTTGTGCGCATGGCACAACGCCACCGCCAGCGCATCGGCCGCATCGTGCGGTGTCGGCACGTCATCCAGTCCGAGCAGCAGCTTGATCATCTGCTGCACCTGATGCTTCTCGGCCCGGCCGTACCCAACGACGGCACGCTTGACCTCGGTCGGCGCGTATTCGACGACCGAAAGGCCGGCCTGGGTCGCCGCCAGAATCGCCACGCCGCGCGCGTGGCCGAGCTTCAGCGCGCTGCGGACGTTGCGTGCGTGGAACACGCTTTCCACCGCCACGCACTCGGGCCGGCACTCCGCCATGAGCGACACCAGTTCGCCGTGAATGACCCGAAGTTTCTCGGGAAAGGATGCGCGGGGCGGGGCGGCGATCGCGCCGCAGGTCACGAGCCGGTGCCGGCTGCCGGCCGGCTCGATGCAGCCGTACCCGGTTCTCTCGGAGCCGGGGTCGATTCCGAAGATCCTCACGCGAGCGAGGCCTCGATCTCCTTTTCCTCGATGTTGAAGTTCGACCAGACGTTTCGGACGTCGTCGTTGTCCTCGAGCGCTTCCATCAGTCTAAGCATCTGCTGTGCGACCTTGCCCTCGAGCTTCACGTAGTTCTGCGGCATCATCGCGACTTCGGCGGAGGCCGGCTCGACCCCCAGCCCCTTGACCGCGTCGAGCACGGCGTCGAACGCGTCGGGTGAGCTGACGACCTCCCAGTGGCTCCCGTCGTCACCGAGATCGTCGGCGCCCGCGTCGATCGCGGCACTCATCAGCGCCTCCTCGTCGGCCGCTGCCTTGGGCACGACGATGCATCCACGCTTCGTGAACATCCAGGCCACGCTGTTCGATTCGCCGAGATTGCCGCCATGCTTGGAGAGCACGTGGCGCACCTCGCTGACGGTCCGGTTCTTGTTGTCGGTGAGCACATCGACCATCAGCGCCACACCGCCCGGCCCGTATCCCTCGTAGGTGACCTCATCGTAGGAGACCCCCGGTTCCTCGCCGGTGCCGCGACGGACCGCGCGCTTGATGTTGTCGGCCGGCATATTGACCGACTTCGCCTCGGCGACGACGGTGCGGAGCCGCGGGTTGCTGTCGGGGTCGCCCCCGCCTGCCCGCGCGGCGACAGTCAGCTCCTTGATGATCTTGGTGAAGATCTTGCCGCGCTTCGCGTCGGCCGCGCCCTTCTTGTGCTTGATCGAGTGCCACTTGGAATGGCCAGACATGGCAGGAATCCTTTGCAGATCGAGGAGAGAATCACTGAAAGTTTAGCATACCGCCGACGCCCGCGACCCAGGGCCACCGGCACTGCCGTGGGGCCGGCGCGCGCGTCCGCCCACGGCGATCTGGTCGGTCACCGCCGCCGCGCGAGCAGGATCCAGGCTTCGGCACGCGCATCCCAGGGGCGTCCCCGGTAATCTCCGAGCACCGCCTCGATCTCGAAGCCGGATCGCTCCAAACGGTTGCGCATTTGACGCAGCGAGAGTGTCCTGAACGCGATCGAAAACCGGCGCCGCGATCGAGCGGCGCCGTCGTGCTCGACGAACTCCTGATCGAACGTCGTGATGCGGCGAGCGCGGTCCTGCCGGACCGACTCGATGAGCGTGAGTCGCGGCCCGCGGCGACCCCGCCGTCCGCTGAGGCTGACACGACGCCGGTACTCCCCCCAGTCCGGCAGCTCGGGCACGAGATCGATGCCGAACGTGCCGCCCGGCTCCAGCACCGAAGCCACCGACTGCAGCGTCGCCTTCAGGTCGCGGTCGCGGAGGAGGGATTGCAGAATGCCGTACGGCGCCAGGGCGAGACGAAACGGCGCGGGATCCCTGAAGGGCAGCGCCCGGATGTCGCCCCTCACGAGCTGCACGCGCGAACCGTATCGCGAACGGCGCAGTCGGCGGCGCGCCCGGGCGAGCATCTCTCCCGACCGATCCACCCCGACAATCATCTCGGCCGCGCGGGCCAGCGGCAACGACACCCGGCCCGTCCCGCAGCCCAACTCGAGGACCGGCCCCCCGGTGCGGGTCGCCAGGCGCTGCCAGAATCCGACGTCGCGGCGCTGTACGGTCTGGGCGTTCTCCCAATCGTAGAACGGCGCATAGTCGTCCCATCCGTGCCATCCCTCGGGCGCGCAGCTCGCCGATCTTGAACTCCGGGATGCAGACAACGCCGTATCATAGCGTTCTCGTGAGAGCCCTGTGGATCGATCACTCGATCACGCTACGCGACGTGCCGTTCTCGGTACGGGCCGAGGAGTGCCGCATCCGCGTCACGCTCGCGGGGATCTGCGGGACCGACCTGCAGCTGCTGGACGGCTACGCGCGCGACGCCGGATTCGGGGGAGTCCCGGGCCACGAGTTCGTCGGTGTCGTCGAGGAGGTCCCGCCGAGCGTCGACCCGTCCTGGATTGGTCAGCGCATCGTCGGCGAAATCAACGTCGGTTGCGGCGCCTGCGCCTGGTGTCTTCGGGGAGTCAAGGAACACTGCCCCGCCCGAACGGCGCTCGGGATCAGGGGGCGGCCCGGCGCATTCGCGGAGTCGGTGAGCCTGCCCGCAGCGAACCTCCATCGGGTGCCCGACCAGCTCGGAGACCGCACGGCGGTGTTCGTCGAGCCCACCGCCGCCGCCTGCCGGGTCCTGTCGCAGGTGTCGCCGACGGCGTCCGACGACATCGTGGTCCTCGGCGACGGCCGCATGGGACTCATCGTCGGGCAGGTGCTGGCGACGACCGGCGCTCAGGTCACCATCGTCGGGAAGCACGCGGACAAGTTGGCGGTCGCGCGGGATCTCGGGCTGCGATCGGTGTTCGCCGACGACGTCGGCGAACGCGCCGACGACTATGTCGTCGACGCCACCGGCCACCCCGCCGGACTCGCGCATGCGGTGCGCATCGTCAAGCCGCGTGGAACAGTAGTCGTGAAGTCGACCTTCCACGGAGAGGCGAAGCTGTCGCCAACGGCCATTGTCGTCGACGAAGTGCGCATCCTCGGGTCCCGCTGCGGACCGTTCGCGCCGGCGATCGACATGCTGGCGTCAGGCCGTGTGCGTGTGGAACCGCTGATCGCAGCGACGTTCAGTCTCGACGACCATCAGGCGGCATTCGATCTGGCTCGCCAGAGCCTGAAGGTGCTGCTTCGTCCGTAGGGTCGACGCCCCGCGCGAGCCGCGCCCCCTGCCAGAGCAGTCCCCACCCGCCACCCGTCGCCCGCCGGACGTAGAGCCAGGGTAGCCAGGCCCGGCCGTGGGCGGGGTACTTCCGGAGCATGTAGTCGGCTGGCGGCAGGAGGTGCTCGAGCACGAGCCGCAGCCTGTCGCGCCAGTCGCTGCGCCTCCGGGACGGCACCGTCCAACTCGACCGCAGCGGAACGACTCGGCGTCGCCTCCGCCCGCTGGATCCATGCCAGGGCTCTCTTGAACGACGAGACTCTCAGCGTTCCCGCCACCAGCACGAGCAACACCAGCGCCTCGAACAGCGCCCGCCAGTCGTCAACGGTCAGGCGAGGCACTCGCTGGAGATGGCGAGCCGTCATGCGGGTTCCCCCCCGACCCGGCTCAGGCCCTTTAAGCAGAGGTCGCTGACGAGCGCCAGAAGATCCTCTTCGAGGGTGGCCGGATCGACATCGAACTCTCGCTGGAGCGTGTCAAATACCGGCTGGAGCGCACCGTGTTCGCGAATCAGCGTCCAGATGCGGGTTCCGATCTCGTCCAGCCCGAAGTAGGTGCCGGAATCGAGGTTGAGGATCACCGCCTCGCCGTCGAGTTCCCGAAAGACGACATCGGGCACGACTTCAACGGAATCGCTGAGCGTCAGGGCCATGCAGCCTCGCCGGGCAACGTGGGGAGTGATCGGGGTCGTATCACAGCACTCGACCTCAATCAGCGATCGCCCAGGTGCCGGGGACGATCGGCCGCGTGCGTGGTAGCCGTCCGAGTCGGGCGAGATTGCCGACGAGGGCCAACACGCCGACAAAGGCGAGCAGTTTGAACAGGTCGAAACCGCGCCCGGCTGGCAGGTAGGTCCACATCGCCCAGAGCAGCGGCTGCGCGATGCACACCGCCCAGACCGACCCGTAGAAGTACCGCCGCTCGTGCCCCTCGCCTTGCGTCGACCTCTTGACACGGGGCAGCATGCCAAGCGCGCCCAATATCCACACGGTCACCGCCAGCGGGTAGTACCCGACATCGTAGATCTGGCGGAGGTACCACTGCTCGGTCAGCAACGCGACGGCCAGCCCGGTCAGATTGAGGAGGGCGAAGGTCACTACCGCACTCCAGGCGAACGTGTAGCAGACGCGGCGATACAACGGATTCGGACGATCTTCGGTGAACCTCAGGATGTAGGGTTTCGGCTCGACGCCGGGAAGCCGCCCGCGCAGTCCAGCCACTCCTGTGCCCACGAGCACCGCGCCAAGCCAGAGCCCCATCCGACCGTCGAAGCCGGTCTCGAACAACTCGAACGTGATCGGTCCGGGCGCGATGAAGAAGACCCAGATCCAGATTGGCCAGTGCAGCACGCGGTAGTAGCCCTTGTTCCGTGCGCGAAATTTCCGCGCCTCGGCGATTTCGACGGGGATGTCGTAGGCGGGGCCAAGAGGCTCGTCTCTCGTCTCGGTCCGATCGGTCGGCTCTGTTCGATCAGAAAGCATCGGATCCAAATTCTGTAATCTCCCTCGCGGCAGATCTGCTTTCGGAGGCTCAGGAACTGCGAAGAATTATCGGGGCAAGACACCATCTCGACAGGCGCGGGACGCCCCTTGCACATTATTGCCCGACTGCCCTGCCCCCATTGGTGGTCCATTGATTATGAGAGAGATCGGGTCAGATTTCCCCTCCCATGAGCCAGCCCGGTCGGCCGTCTCCTTCACCACCACGAGCGCCAGCGCCTGATCGGCGCTGACCGTCCGCAGGCGGCGATTGTCCAGCTCCAGGGCCTTCAGGCGCTTCAGGTGATTTCCGCGTAACCCCCCGTATTCCTTGCGCCACCGGGAGTACGTCTGCTCACTCGTGCCGAGCTTTCTGCAGACCTCAGCCATGGTCTGCCCTCGGGCGAGCTCGACTTCGGCTAGGCGCAACTTGGTGATGATTTGTTCCGGCGTGTAGCGTTGTCTCGGCACTTCCAGCTCCCTCTCGATCCAAAATCCTCTCCCTAGTTTTGGACCGATTTGAGGGGGCAAGGTCAGTCGCGGATGACTGGTTCACCTAGCCAAACAAGACAACTCTTCCCGACATGATGCGGCCGCTGCCGAGCGTACAAGAAAAAAGGCCGGATATGCTCCTGCACATCCGGCCTCAATAATAAATCCCGGCAGCGACCTACTCTCCCACGAAGTTGCCCCCGCAGTACCATCGGCGGAAGAGAGCTTAACTACCGTGTTCGGAATGGGAACGGGTGTGACCTCTCTCCTATGACCACCGGGAACCTTTGGACTGGTGGGGCCCTCTCGAGCCCGCATCGCAGGGCTGAAGCCCTGCGCTACACCAATGGGCGCGCGCGTCGGTCGCGCGACTCCCATCACCTGCGCCAGCGCCCTGTAAAGAACATGATGCAGCCTGCACATACGGCAGCGCTGCACCGACAACTGAATACCCTACAAACGGTAGTGTTCCCGACCGCACACGCGGCGGAATAAAGAACAAAAGGGAAAAGGTCAAGCCGCACGGCTGATTAGTACCAGTTAGCTAAGACCATCGCTGGCCTTACACACCTGGCCTATCGACCTGGTAGTCTTCCAGGAGCCTTTAGGAGCCTTACGGCTCGGGAAATCTCATCTTGGGGAGGGTTTCACGCTTAGATGCCTTCAGCATTTCTCCCTTCCGAACGTAGCTACCCAGCGCTGCCGCTGGCGCGACAACTGGTACACTAGAGGTTCGTCCATCCCGGTCCTCTCGTACTAAGGACAGCCCCCCTCAAATTTCCTGCGCCCATGGCAGATAGGGACCGAACTGTCTCGCGACGTTCTAAACCCAGCTCACGTACCGCTTTAATCGGCGAACAGCCGAACCCTTGGAACCTGCTACAGCTCCAGGATGCGATGAGCCGACATCGAGGTGCCAAACCTTGGCGTCGATGTGAACTCTTGGCCAAGATAAGCCTGTTATCCCCGGCGTACCTTTTATCCGTTGAGCGATGGCCCTTCCATGCGGAACCACCGGATCACTAAGGCCTGGTTTCCCACCTGCTCGACTTGTAGGTCTCGCAGTCAAGCTCGCTTCTGCCTTTGCACTCTACGGCTGATTTCCAAACAGCCTGAGCGAACCTTCGCACGCCTCCGTTACAGTTTAGGAGGCGACCGCCCCAGTCAAACTACCCGCCTAGCAGTGTCCCTGACCTGGCTAACAGGCCGAGGTTAGAGCGCCAGAGCGCTAAGGGTGGTATCTCACCGTTGACTCCCCGGACCCCAAGAGGCCCGGTTCAAAGTCTCCCACCTATCCTGCGCATAACACGCCAACACTCACTACTAGGTTGTAGTAAAGGTGCACGGGGTCTTTCCGTCTTGCCACGGGCAACCGGCGTCTTCACCGGTACCACAAATTCGCAGTGCCCCTCGTTGAGACAGCGCCCAGATCGTTACGCCATTCGTGCAGGTCGGAACTTACCCGACAAGGAATTTCGCTACCTTAGGACCGTTATAGTTACGGCCGCCGTTTACCGGGGCTTCAGTTCAGAGCTTCGCTTCGGCGAACCGAAGCTAACCCCTCCCTTTAACCTTCCG
>MPLX02092300.1_pt1 | contig 35157 bp, 24 predicted proteins | sample 1617341 | NCBI WGS metagenome assembly MPLX02 (sample SAMN05944804, study PRJNA350692) | marine metagenome | biome: marine; feature: ODZ; material: water; isolation source: 120 m water sample filtered on 0.2 um supor filter | place: Pacific Ocean | collected 2012-04-08 | depth 120m m | reverse complement strand
GCTTTTGAGGCAGAGCCTGCAAGGGCGAGGCTGCCAGTGGAAGCGTTCCAGGTGCCTGCGATGCCGTTGGCATCAGAGAAGCTGAGAGTGTCTTCTGAACTGATGAAGTTAGAAGAGATCTGTATGGATGCTGATTCAAGATTGGTATCATCTGGATCCGTGATTGTCAGGGAGGAATCAATGACGCTGGCACCATCATTTTCTGTGTAGGCAAGAGTGTTGCTAGCATCGCTTAGGAATGGCGCATCGAGAGAAATCTGCTCAAGCTCCGAAGGCTTAACCCTTATGGATCCATCTTGGGTTGCAATGATCAGTTGAGCAGGAACTCCTCCGTTCCAATTGGGCCAAGTTATTTTCTTGTCAAAGCTTCCCCCATGATCAACAGCAGGTAGATTTCTTAGTTCGTCATAATCGTCATGAGCAATAATGTGTAGGTTGTTGTTGTATATTTCAATGGCATAATTGTATTCGGCGTCATTAGCTGGAGCGTTGCTGAGTTGATTATAGCTCACACTATCCTCTCCTTTCGCAAAGTTCACTGAATGGTTAGAACTGCCTCCCTCCCATCTGATCACAGCGTCAAAATCATTATGCAATTGCACCTCGGCCCAGTTTGCTGAACTACTTGGGATGCCAATAAAAGCCTTGTCATTGTTTGAAAGGGTGGGGAGTATGTATGTTTCCAGCCAGGTCTCTGGGATGATAAACCTTGTTTCGGATGACAGAAGTCCTGTGATTCCGATTACATCACCGCCAAAGATGGTGACTGTTGAGTCTCCATTGTCTGTGATGTTTCCAGCAGGGCTTCCGGTGGAACTATCATGAATGGTCGTCCAGGGTTTGCTAAGCCCAGGGATCGCTACATTGATGATATCCTCAGATTCCATATTTTTTGCGTTCATCCGGTTGTCTGAAAAACCCGGATAGACCCTGTTTTTTATTTGGGTATGATTGTCGTTCCCTGCGGCAAAATTACCCTCGTCTCCCATTAAGTAGACTTGGGTCGAGAAAGATGATTGACTATTGCGGTTTGAGAGCCCTGAGCCTCCTGAGCCTTGTAGGAAGTTAAAAGAGCTATAATTACTTGTTTCATCTGGTCGCCTAAATCTTTTGTTGTCTTTATTGCTGTTCAGCCAATCCAGTGGGTCACGCACAATTCGGTTAATCTCCGTCGTCGTTGGCAGTAAGTTGCTCGTTCTCAGTGTGGTGATAACTGTTGAGGCAATCTGCCCGTCAAAGAACTGGCCAGAGCCATGGCCACCAATGTAGAATTTCCCCTCATGTGTTTGTCCATCATTCAGGCCATTATTTGACCATGTCCCCGTTGGGGTTGTAACATCATCATCAGTTTCAAGATTGACCAGGCGCAGGCGGAATCTACTGTAGGCATCATCAGCGTTATAACCACTACTTCCACCCCAGCACTTGCCATTATAATCAATATAAAATCCCCACCATTTTGAAGAATCGGTAAGAGTAAAGTCAGATGTCCATTGAAGTTTTGCATTATTATCGCCATACTCAAAGACTATTTGGCCAAGGCTATTAATTATCAGGCTGATGTTGCTGTAGTTTCCAGTTGTTTCCAGCTGACCCCAGATGAGTTGATCCGTGCCCGGCAGATCACTCCTGAACACGCTGGCTGTAGCCCAGGGCTTTCCGTTAGAGGATGCTCTCGATGAGCCAGGATTATTAGTTGCCGTGGATCCTCGACGCAGTGGATTGTCTTTATTCCTATTTTTTTTCTTGACTAAGTACTCATTTGTGCCGTCGAGGTTGATCGCCTTCGTCCAGTTGGTTGTGAAGGTCGAGAATTCAACGTCTATTGATTGGTTGTTGACTTCAATAACTCCATGATCATTCTCGGCATTGAGCTGATTTAATTCTTCTGTGCTGATTGCACCTTGACTGAGCAGTAATGCAAAGGCTTCCCCTTCATCACCAGGCGTGTCGCGTTTGTTGATCAGTGAGTCGAGGTGATGTCCGAACTCTTCGGTGAGCACAAAGAGAACCTGCTCAGTGCTGCTTCTCTGCAGCCAGTCCTGATTGATGTAGATGGTTTGGCTGCTGGCGGCATAGGCTCCAGCAGCTGTCGGTAAGCTTTCTGCCGAGAGCAGTTCAATGGCAGGAAGGCCTTTGAAGGATCCGCTAGCGAGCTGTTGAATCAGCTCATTCAGTTCTGCAGGGGGGCGTTTGCGCGAAATGTGCAAGGCCTTTGAGGCGGCTTCCAGCAGCTTTCCATCGCCGGCCCAGCGCATTAATTCCGTGTGCCAAAGCCGCTGAATCCAGTCCAAAACTAGAATGAGCTATTACTAAGTTAAGCTTAAAAGCCTTGTGAGGCTTTGCCTTCATTTATAAGCACCTGTAATTACTAGACATACCATCATTTTATAGAATTTAAATATGCCAGTATTGACATACTCCGCTTATGAATTTATTATTTAGCTGTCTTATTGTTCGCGTATCAGTATATGGTTTTTAACTAAATCATCCATTGTTGGATTTTGGAAATATTTTCTTTGCTAATCATTACGCAGCCAGGTTGCGGAAGCGGGTGAACTGAGGTTCAAACAGCAGCTTCACCGTGCCCACCGGGCCATTGCGGTGTTTGGTCACGATCACTTCGGTGATGCCGCGATCTGCTGTTTCTGGGTTGTAGTACTCATCCCGATAGATCATCAGCACCAGGTCGGCATCCTGCTCGATTGATCCGGATTCCCTCAGGTCACTGAGCATCGGTCGCTTGTTGGTTCGTGACTCCACCCCCCGGCTGAGCTGGGAGAGGGCGATCACCGGCACATTCAGTTCCCGGGCCATGCCTTTAAGGGCTCTGGTGATCCGCGAGATTTCCTGGACGCGATTGTCGGGAGTTGAACCCTCCATCAGCTGCAGATAGTCGATCACCACCAGGCCTAACTCCTTTCCTTGCTCGGCCATCAATCTGCGGCAGAGGGAGCGCATCTCAAGCACGCCGGAATTGGGTTTGTCGTCGATGTAGATCGGCAGCTGCCCGAGGGTGTTGATGCCCTGGCCCAGCAGAGGCCATTCCTCCTGCTGAAGTCTCCCCGTGCGTAGACGACCGGCTTCAATGCCAACCTCCATGGAGAGGAGGCGGTAGGTGAGTTGTTCCTTGCTCATCTCCAGGCTGAACACACAGACCGGCAGGCTGTGGAGCTGGGCCACGTTCTTGGCGAGATTGAGCACGATCGAGGTTTTGCCCATGGCCGGCCGACCGGCGACGATGATCAGATCACTGCGCTGCAGCCCCTGGGTCATCGCATCGAGGTCGTAGAAATTCACCGGGATGCCCGCAACGGAGGTGCCCAGTGAGCGGCTTTCAATTTCGTTGAAGGTACTGGTGAGAATCTCCGCGGTGGGCGTGAGGCCTTTGGAGGGTTTCTCCTGGCTGATCGCAAAGATCATCTGCTCGGCTTTGTCGAGCACTTGCTCCATCGGCAGGCTCTGGTCAAAGCCCAGCTGGATCACATCGTTACCGGAGCGGATCAGCTGACGACGCAGGAACTTGTCCATCACCAGGCGTGCCACCTGCTCGATCGAGGCCGTTGAGGCCACCCGTTCCACCAGTTCAACGAGCCTGCTGCTGCCACCCACCTTCTCGAGGGAGCTGGTATCCGCCAGCCAGGCCGTCATCGCTGTGAGATCCGTGGGTTTGCCCTGGCTGTGCAGCATCAGGGCTGTTCGGAAGATCTCCCGATGGGCATTGAGATAGAAGGCTTCGGGTTGGAGAACGTCAGCGACGCGGCCAATGGCATCGGGGTCGAGCAGGATCCCACCCAGCACCGCCTCTTCTGCCTCGAGGTTCTGGGGCGGAACCGAGTCGGGCAGGGCTTCAAACTGAGGCTCCCTTGCCATCGATCCTCTGGCCCCATGACGAGGCCCCTTCTCAGGCACTTCGCCTTTGCTGGCCAGTGGAATGCTCACCATGGGGAGGGATCGGCTTGTCGAGGACCTTCAATCTGGCTGGCCGGATCCGCACCCCCGGCCAGTTATCAATAGCTCACCACTTCGAGATTGATCTCGGCTGAAACCTCTGTATGAAGTTTCACGTGAACCTTGTACTTGCCGGTGCGATGGATTTCCGGAACGGTGATATCTCGGCGGTCGATTTCTTTCTTGGTGGCCTCTTCGATCACCTCGGCCACATCAGCGTTGGTCACAGTGCCGAAGAGGACGTTGTCCTCTCCGGTCTGCTTCTTGACGGTGAAGCGCCCGATCGTGTCGAGAGCGGTGCGGAAGTCAACCGCATCCTGTTTGAGCCCTGCCTGCCGCTCGGCTTCCTTGGCTCTGCGGTGCTCCACCTGCTTCATCACCGCTGGTGTGACCGAGACGGCTTTGCCGTAGGGGAGCAGGAAGTTGCGTGCATATCCAGGGGCAACTTCCACAAGATCACCATCCTTGCCGAGGCTGAGGATGTCCTCACTGAGAACGACTTGTACGCGCTTGGCCATGGTGAACTTGAGACGGAGTCAGCAGTGAACCGATCGATAACCCTACGACGTTGCCGGTAATTTGATCCTCTTAGCTAAGCCGAGGGCCCGCATCAGACGGATGTGCTGCCAGGTGAGGTCAATCTGGCCTGACTGGAGTCCATGCTTGGCCGAGGCTGGGAAGGCATGGTGGTTGTTGTGCCATCCCTCTCCGAAGGTGAGGGCTGCAACCCAGGGGTTGTTGCGGGACATGTCACCACTTTCATAGACGACGCTTCCCCAGCAGTGAGTGGCGGAATTCACCAGCCAGGTGACGTGATACACAAGGACCAGGCGCAGGGGGATACCCCAGAGCACCATGGCCCAGCCACCGGCTCCAGTGGCGCTGCCGATCCAGAACAGCAAGCCGGCAAGAGGAAGCTGCAGCAACAGGAAATAGTTGTTGAGCCAGCGGTAATAGGGGTCTTTGACGAGATCACCACTGAGTCTCGGTACGGCCTGCATGGCGGGGATGGGTTCAAACATCCAACCCATGTGGCTCCACCAGAAACCTTTGTGACTGTTGTGATGATCGGCGTCTGTGTCTGAGAATTTGTGGTGATGGCGATGCAGGCCAACCCAGTCGATGGGTCCGTGTTGGCAGCTGAGGGCTCCACAGGTGGCGAAGAAGCGCTCCAGCCAGTGGGGAACCGCGAAGGAACGGTGCGAGAGCAGGCGGTGATAGCCGATCGTTACCCCGAGGCAAGCCGTGATCCAATACAGCACCAGAACGGCAGTGATCGCTTGCCAGCTCCAGAAACGGGGCAGCAGCGCAACGATGCTTAGAACATGGATCGCGATCATGAATCCGATCGTTCCCCAGCGGGTGCCTTCAGTCACCAGCTTTTCGTCTTGACGCGGGCTGTGCAGACGACTTGCAAGCTCCATCGCAAGGTGCGATGCTACCGGCCGGCTGGGCGGCGCAGTGGAGTTGATCACACTTGAAACCATTTGTGCTCCGATCAGTATCACCAAACTATAACCGATAAGGATCCTGATCAAGTGGCCAGTCATGATTCCGAACCAGATCTGGTTGGCCGTGGTTACCGAGATCGTATGGCCGACGGCAGGCGGGCCATGGCCCACCTCATCCACGTCTGGCATGAGCGCAATGGCTGGTCTCACAAGGTGTTGCCGGCACTCGCGGAGTGTCTCGACCTGGGCCGGGTGCATAATTCGCAGATCTCCAATCTGCGCAACGGCAAACTGGCTTCGCCTGGGCCGGAAGTTTTCCTTGCCCTTGGTCAGGCCAATGCAGTGCTCCATGAAGGTCTCGCGCCGATCCGTCAGCGACTCGAGGAGTCCCATCCCGAGCTGCTCAAGGTGCTTTCCAGCGCGGCCCTGCCCTTGACCGACTCCGATGGCGAGCCTTTGCGGGCAGGCTCTCTGTTTGAGATCTTTGTGGGCCTGGCTCCGCTCCCCGCCGGTTTCGACTGGCGGATTGAGTCAACAGAAGCGTTGGCCCTCAGTGCTGCTCTGGCCGACTCTCTTTGTCAAGGACAGCCCTGGCGTCAGTGCAGGGATCAGGTGATGGCCGCCTATCCAGTCAGCAAAATCCAGCGCCGTGAACGGTTTGCGGCTGTGATGGCCGGTCTGCAGGACTACACCGCGGAAGAGCTCGATGGCGAGTTGCTGGATCTTCACGCCACCAAGGTGGCCCTCTGCGGTGAGGATCGCCAAGGGCCTGAAGATTTTCTCGAGATCTTGCGGTTGCACAATCAGGGCAGAACTAGCCCTGCTCAGGAGGCCCCGGGCACATAGCTCGCCAGTCGGATTTTTTTGGCCAGGCCAAGGCGTCGCAGCACTTTCACGTGTTGCCAGGTGATATCGAGCTCAAACCAGCGCAGGCCATGCTTTGCACTGGTGGGATAGGCATGGTGATTGTTGTGCCAGCCTTCACCGAAGGTGAGCACGGCCACCCACCAGCAATTGCGGGATAGGTCTGGACAATCGAAGTTGCGATAACCGAAGGCATGGGTGGCGGAATTGACCAGCCAGGTCACGTGATACACAGCGACCAGGCGCAGAGGGATGGCCCAGAGCACCAAGCCAACACCTCCGCCATGCACCTGGGCCAGTTCGCCGTACCAGTAGAGCCCGAGGCCCAGGGGGATCTGCGTCAGCAGAAACCAGCGATCCAGCCAGCGATAGACGGGATCGCGCTGGAGGTCATTGGTGAAGCTCTTGGTGTAACGCAGGGCTGGAATCTCATGCAGCATCCATTCGCTGTGGGCCCACCAAAGGCCGCGGGCTGCATCGTGGTGATCGTTGGCCAGATCGGAGAAGCGGTGATGATGGCGATGCAGGCCCACCCATTCGATCGGTCCGCTCTGACAAGCCAGCGTGCCCATGATCACGAGCAGGCGCTCCAGCCATTTGGGCACAACCAGGCTGCGGTGGGAGACCAGTCGGTGCAGGCCGAGGGTGACCCCGATCACCGTGACCCAGTAGAGAACCGCAAAGGCCACCAATCCCTGCCAGCTCCAGAAACGGGGCAGCAGGGCAATGGTGGCAAGCACATGCATCACCACCATGAAGCTGGTGGTTCCCAGCTTTAATTTTCGCTGGCTTGCCGGGAGTGGCTCTCGGGGGGCTCGCACCGCTGCCCACTGCTGCTCTTTCCCAGGGAGCGGAGCTGGTGCCTGAGGTGTGGATACCAATTGGTCCTCCGAGGATCGGCAGCGGTCGCTCAAGTAGTTGGCACGAGGAGCGGCTCAAGCCGTGAAACTGGAAATCTATATGAATTCAGTGGATGCTCCCAGCGCTATCAGCTCGGGGCGTTGAGGCCCCAGCATGGGACTTGTCGATCCGTCCATGAGACCAGTTGTGCTCAGAGGTTCTCAAGCTGGCTTTGATCCTGTTCAGATTCAAGGCTGGGCTCGAGATCAGGTGGCCTCAGTGCGTCAGGCTCAGCAGCCCCTGGCGGATGCACGCACGGCGGCCGTTGGTCCCCGGCTCGAAAAGGTGCTGCAGGCCTTTGCCGCCGAACGGGTTGGTACCCAGCACTTCGCTTCCCTCACCGGGTATGGCCATGGTGATCAGGGGCGCGAGGTGGTGGATCGCTTGTTCGCCCGAGTCCTGGGAGCCGAACGGGCGGCGGTGAGGCTGCAGTTTGTCAGTGGCACCCATGCGATTGCGGCGGCATTGTTTGGCGTCCTGCGCCCCGGTGATCGATTGCTGTCAATCACCGGTCGCCCCTACGAGACCCTTGAGGAGGTGATCGGCCTGCGGGGATCAGGTCAGGGATCGCTGCGGGATTTCGGGATTCTTTACGAGGAACTGCCACTCAGCTCAGAGGGGGCAGTGGATCGCCAGGCGCTCCAACTGGCGTTGCAGAGTCCTCTGCGCATGGTGCTGATTCAGCGCAGTTGTGGCTACAGCTGGCGGCCCTCCCTTGGCATCACGGCCATCGCTGAACTCTGTGCCCTCGTCCATCAGCATCAGCCCGGCTGTGTCTGCTTTGTGGACAACTGTTACGGCGAGTTGGTCGAAGAGATGGAGCCCACCGAAGTGGGGGCAGATCTGATCGCCGGTTCATTGATCAAGAATCTCGGCGGCACCATTGCGCCAGCGGGTGGCTATGTGGCTGGGCGTGAACAGCTGGTGGAGCAGGCCTGTTGCCGACTCACCGCCCCTGGCATCGGCAGTGAGGGCGGTACAGGCTTTGATCTGCAGCGGCTTGTGATGCAGGGATTGTTCCTCGCCCCTCAGATGGTGTCTGAAGCGTTGATCGGCAGTGATCTTGTGGCAGGAGTGTTCGGGTCCCTTGGCTTTGCTGTGCAGCCTGTTGCTGGAGCGCAGCGGGGGGATCTGATTCAGGCTGTGCAGCTTGGATCGGCGGAGGCGCTCAAGGTTGTCTGCCGGGCCTTTCAGGCCTGTTCCCCGATCGGTGCCTATTTAGATCCTGTGCCGGCGGCCATGCCTGGTTATGCCAGTGATCTGGTGATGGCTGGCGGCACATTCATCGATGGCAGCACCAGTGAGTTTTCAGCCGATGGGCCCTTGAGACCTCCTTATATCCTCTATGTGCAGGGGGGAACCCACAGGGCCCATCTGCAGCTGGCCTTGACCCGCGCGCTCACGGATCTGGTGACAACAGGCCTGCTTGATCCCCAGACTGGGTGAGTTCTCTCCATTGATTGGCCCAAAATGGCCTTTGATTTCCCAGAGTCCTTTCGCTTTGCTGACAGTCACGAGTACGCCAAGCCTGAAGGCGATCTTGTTCGGGTTGGGATCTCAGCCTTTGCTGTTGATCAGTTAGGTGACATTGTTTTCGTTGACCTGCCTGAATTGGGGGATGTGCTCAACCGGGGAGCCACCTTCGGCTCGGTGGAGTCCGTGAAGGCCGTTGAGGATCTGTGTGCACCGATCAGTGGTGAGGTGGTGCAGAGAAACGAGGCGTTGCTGAAGAACCCCGAGGAACTTCAGAACGATCCCCACGGTGAGGGCTGGATGCTGTTGATGCGCCCGCAAGATCTCAGTCAAATGCAGGACCTGCTCGATGCGTCCAGCTATGCCGGCAAGGTTTCAGCTTGAAAACCTGGCCGCTTGAATCAACGGACACACACCGTTCGTCAGATTCCGGTCAGGATTCTTTAAAATCCGCCCTCACTGACGAGATCTGTTGACGCTGCTCGAGCGGACCGAAGTTGCGACTTTCACAGCAGATGCGTCCTCTTTTCTGAGGCGACACATCGGCCCCAGCCCTGCTGATCAACAGCAGATGCTGCAGTGCTTGGGTCATGGTCAGCTCGACGAGTTTGTGGCGTCTGTCATCCCGGCGGACATTCTCGACAGCGACCTTCCCGGCGAGGTCTTGCGCCAGGGGGCAACCGAGGCTGAGGCCCTCAGGGAACTGCAGGCGATCGCCAGTGAGAACAAGGTGTTCCGTTCCCTGATCGGGCTGGGCTATCACGCTTGCGCCACACCGGCGGTGATCCAGCGTCATGTACTTGAAAACCCTGGTTGGTACACGGCTTATACCCCTTATCAGGCGGAGATCTCCCAGGGACGCCTGGAGGCGTTGCTGAATTTTCAGACTCTGATCAGCGAGTTGACGGGGTTGCCGATTGCCAATGCTTCCCTGCTGGATGAGGGAACCGCTGCAGCGGAGGCGATGAGCCTCAGCAGAGCTGTCTGCAGACACTCTGGGGCCAGCCGCTTTCTGGTGGATGCCCAGGTTTTGCCCCAGACCCTGGCCGTTCTGCAGACAAGGGCAGAACCTCTGGGTATCGAGATCGGCTTGTTTGAACCGGATGGTCTGGAACTGGAATGCCTGGAACTGGACTCGGATGTTTTCGGTGTGTTGCTGCAGCTTCCCGGTCGCAGTGGTCGTCTCTGGGATCCCACAGCCTTGATTGAGGCCTGTCATCAGCAAGAGACGCTGGTCACGGTGGCGATTGACCCCCTGGCCCAGGTGCTGCTTGCTCCTGTGGGCAGTCTCGGCGCCGATATTGCCATCGGCAGTGCCCAGCGATTTGGCGTGCCGATGGGTTTCGGCGGCCCCCATGCCGCTTTCTTTGCGACCCGGGAGGCTTTCAAGCGCCAGATCCCTGGCCGTCTGGTGGGTCAGTCGATGGATGCGGAGGGTTGTTCAGCTCTGCGCCTGGCGCTGCAGACCCGCGAGCAGCACATCCGTCGGGACAAGGCCACCAGCAACATCTGCACGGCCCAGGTTCTGCTGGCGGTGATGGCGTCCTTTTATGGGGTTCATCATGGGCCGGATGGCCTTGAGGCCATGGCAGGCCGTGTGGTGCAGCTGCTTGCCCAGCTTGAGCAAGGACTGGCTGAGCTTGGCCTGTCCGTTGAGACAGGGGCCCGTTTTGACACCATTGAGATGGCCACTCCCCTGGCCCCTGCCATTCATCAGGCGGCAGCTCGTGCCGGCTTCAACCTGCGGGTGCTGCCCTTTGATGCCAGTCCTGAGCGGGCAACTGGCTTTGGCATCAGCCTCGATGAACTCAGCACTGAACAGGAGGTGAGGCAGATTCTCGCTTTTGTTGCGGAGGCCCTCGCTCAGCCCCTGCCCTGCCCTGAGTTTCAGGGACTTGAGCTCAGCAGGCTTGATCTCAGCAGGCAATGGCTGGGGATCCCTCTGCGCAGCAGACCTTGGCTGCAGCAAAGGGTCTTCCATCAATACCGCAGTGAAACCGATCTGCTTCGCTACATCCAGCTGCTCGTCAGCAGGGATCTCTCGCTTGTGCACGGCATGATCCCCCTGGGCAGCTGCACCATGAAGCTGAATGCCGCCGCCGAGATGATGCCGGTGAGCTGGCAGCAGTTCGCTGCTCTGCATCCGTTTGTGCCCGTTGATCAAACCAGGGGATATCAGCGATTGATCCATGACCTGGAGTGTTGGTTGTCTGCACTCACCGGCTTTGCCGGTGTGTCCTTGCAGCCGAATGCGGGTTCACAGGGGGAATATGCAGGCTTGCTTGTGATCCGCGCCTGGCACCGTTCCCGTGGTGAGCAGCATCGGGATGTCTGCCTGATCCCCACCAGTGCCCATGGCACCAATCCTGCCAGCGCTGTGATGGCTGGTTTGAGGGTGGTGGCCGTGGCCTGTGATCCCCAGGGGAATGTGGATGTGGACGATCTCGAGAGCAAAGCGGCGCTTCATGCTCCGCAACTGGCGGCCTTGATGATCACCTATCCCTCCACCCATGGCGTCTTTGAAACGGCGATCCGCAGCATCTGCCGGACGGTTCATCAACATGGTGGGCAGGTCTATCTCGATGGCGCCAATCTCAATGCCCAGGTTGGTCTCTGCAGACCTGGAAGCTACGGAGCCGATGTCTGTCATCTGAACCTGCATAAAACCTTCTGCATCCCCCACGGTGGAGGCGGGCCGGGGGTGGGTCCCATCGGCGTTGCCGAGCATCTGTTGCCGTTTCTACCCACCCACCCACTCAGCAGCTGTGGAGGTGAAACGGGAATCGGGGCGGTGTCCGCGGCCGGTTGGGGCAGTGCAGGCGTCCTGCCGATCAGCTGGATGTATCTGCGCATGATGGGCTCAGCGGGGATGCGACAGGCCAGTGGCATGGCCCTGCTGGCGGCGAATTACATCGCTCATCGCCTTGCGCCGCACTATCAGGTGCTGTTCAGAGGTGAAGGCGGACTGGTGGCCCACGAATGCATCCTTGATCTGCGCCCCCTCAAGCGCAGTGCAGGCCTTGAAGTGGATGACATCGCCAAGCGCTTGATGGATTACGGCTTCCATGCCCCAACCATCAGTTGGCCTGTTGCCGGAACGGTGATGGTGGAACCCACTGAAAGTGAGAACCTTGAGGAATTGAACCGCTTTTGTGAGGCGATGATCTCGATCCGCGCCGAAGCTGCCGCGATTGAATCCGGGCAGAGCGATGCCGAGAACAACCCGCTGCGCCGCGCTCCCCATACCATCGCTGCGGTCACCGCAGATGTCTGGGATCGCCCCTATTCCCGGCAGCAGGCGGCCTTCCCCATGGAGGAGCAGCGCCGCAACAAGTTCTGGCCAAGTGTTGCCAGGATCAACAATGCTTTCGGGGATCGCAATCTGATCTGCAGCTGTCCATCCCCTGAAGAGCTGAGTGAGTAGAAGACACTGCCGGTGACGGTGGGATCAGTTGCTGGAGCCCTTGTGCCCGGCATCTGATCGACCTCATTCGTGGACCTCTGCAATCGACCTCAGCGGTGGAATCGATACGGAAAACGGAAGATTTCCTGTCTCAGGACTGGCGGCTTTCAATATTTGGTGCATAATCTACGGCAGCTACACCATTGCTGGGGGGACAGCATGGACAGCCACACTCCAGTCAATCCGACCTCACCTGCTAAGGGAACGGATTGTCTGACGCTACCGCCTGTCAAGGATGGAATCGATTCCGCCTTGGACCAGGGGCAGACCGTTTCAGTTGATGGCACCAATGTGATCAGAGTGCCCTTCGGGGTGCGACAGGCCCGTCTTCAGAGGCCAGAGCGTCCTCAGAGATGGGCGACCCTGGTGTTGCCATTGCAGCCACTTGGTGATCCAACGCCTCCACCTCAGGCCGCCTGAGAACTCCGTCAGGGTGGAAGACAAGCGGCCGTCTCAGGCTGCGTTGATTTCTGTTGTGTGCTGCTGTGCCAAGCGTTGATCAATCAGCGCTTTGAGATCAGTGAGGGAGCAGCTGGGTGTCCTGAAGGGCAGGAATTTCATTGGGCTGCGTTCCGGGCGCACCAACCAGCTCTGATTGGTTCCTGGTAGCAACAGGCAACCGCGGTATCGAACCGCTCCATGGTGATCCAGTTGAGATCCCATCGCTGGAGGATGCATACAAATGACAGGCGCATTTCAGGGCACTTCATATGGTGTACCCCGGAAACTCATAAAGTTTTAGGGATTCCGTGTCACTGTGTTCAGATCAGCCTGGGCTGAGGGTTGATCAACCTTCTTCTGCAATGGTTCTGGCCGTTCAAGGCTGTTCCCTCTGGCAGCGCTAAAGGTTTTTCTGCTGGCAGACAGGCCGGGGCTGCACTCACCACATCTGGTGTCTGGCTGCGATGTAGCTCTCAACCTCCTCTGGCACCTCTTGCTGTTCAGAGGTTGAGGGGTTGCATCTGCAACAGCCGTTGCAGCAGGTCATGGATAGAGGTGTCTTTGGCTGGTTTGGCGGGGTTGCTGACCAGCTGGCGACCCACCACCTGGGCGCCGAGATGGACGAGTTGCAAGCGCATCGCAATCAGCACCTCAAGGCCCCCGCCCCCTGAGAAGCTTGCCAGCGCGATCGGCCGGCCGTTGAACAGACTGCGAAAGTCGTCTCCCTGGATGGTCAGCCAGGCCATGGCACTGGTGAGTACCGGTGGGATTGAGCCGTTGTATTCAGGTGAACAGATCACCCAGCGGGGCACAGCGGCAAGTTGTTGACTGAGGGACCCAATCACACTGTGCATCTGGGCGCTGGCCTCGGTTCGGGGGTTGAAAAGTGGCAAATCAAGGGTGGTGAGGTCCAGCAGTTCTGGCTTGGCGCCCAGTTCATTGCCGATCTGGGCAAAACGTTCCGCCAGCTTGAGATTTTCTCCATTGCTGGCCGTGATCACCAGTAGGTCTGAGGCGGATGGCATGGCGGAACTCTTGGTCTGATCAGACCTGATTCTGCCAAGGCAATCTGGATCAATGCTGCAGAGGCAGTGAGGCTCTGAGCCCAAAGCTTGAGCTCAGGGTTTCTTTGCTGGATTAGCTCTCTGCAGACCAAGACCAGACTTGTTGTTCAGTTCCGTCGCCTTCGGCAGCTCAGTAAGGGCAGCTCAGTAACGGCAGCTCAGTAACGGGCTCCGCTGCGCCGGTGATGGATCGCAGTTGTGCTTTCGCCATCAAAAACGTTGCCGTGGCTGACTTCGGCATAGATCAACCAGTGGTCGCCACATTCCATGCGTTGGCTCACGCAAGCTTCCAGCCAGGCCAGAGCGTCGGCAAGGATGGGTTGACCCCCTGGACTGCTCTGCAGCTGCAGCCCGGCAAAGCGGTCTGCACCTGGCGGAAAGGGCTGCAGGAACTGTCTCATCAATGTGCTTTCCCTTCCCGAGGCCAGCACGTTGAGGGCAAAGCGATCGCCACGATGGAGCAGGGCTTCAACGGCACGGTCCTTGGCGACGGCAACCGTGAATCCTGGTGGTGTGAAGCTCGCCTGACTGACCCAGCTGGCCACCATGGCGCCGCTGAGGGCTGCTTGGCCTTCCCCCTTGCGGGCCGTCAGTACGCACAGTGAGCCCACCACCCGTCCGAGGGCCAGCATCGCCGGGTCACTGCGACTTTCATTCATGCCGCCGGCGGAGCGCCGTTGCACACGGCGTTGTTGCTGTAAAAGCTCACGTCCGAAACGGGTGCCCGTCTCCTCCAGGGTTTTCACCATCGCGGCATCGGGTCGGAATTTCACCTTGATCGGTTCGAAGCCGAACTTGAAGCCGCCATCACGAAGTTTGTTCTCCAGCAGGTCGAGGGCTTCGCCGCTCCAGCCAAAACTGCCGAACACGCCCACGGGCTTGCTGCGGTCTCCTTCTGCCAGAAGTGTGCCTAGGGCGGAGACAATCGGCGTTGGTGCGTGTCCCCCCAGGGTTGGCGAGCCAATCAGGTAGGCATCCGCCTGTTGAATCGTCTCCAGCAGTTCTGTGCTGCTGGCAAACTCGCAGTTGAGGCTTTCAATCCGAATGCCTGTCCGTGCCACACCCTTGGCCAGAGCATCAGCGATGGCGGCTGTGTTTCCGTAGGCGCTGGCAAACAGGAGTGCCACCCGCAGGCTGGCTTGCTGTTGTCCCTCCCCCCAATGGCGGTAGTCGTTGAACAGGCTTCGCCAACTGCTCTCGATGCTCGGTCCATGGCCTGGAGCGATGCAGCGAATCTCCAGTTCTTCCAGGCGGTCGATCAAGGTGTCAACCTGCCTAGCCATGGGCGCCATCAGGCAGTCGTAGAAATGTCGACGCTCCTCGTCTGTGCTGCTGCGGTTGGCTTCTGCCCATTCAGCTGTACAGATGTGTGCCGCGAAGAACTTGCCACTCATCAGCAGGCCGAGCTGCTCTTCAAAAGCCAGCAGACCGCCAGGCCAGCGTGGTGTGGGGGCGGGGATCAGCCGCAATTGATAGCGATTGAACAGGGGAAGCACCTCCTCCTGCTGGATCACCTTCAGTGCTGGCAGGGGCAGTGGTGGTACGGGAGGCCCCTCACTGGGAGTCGTCTCAGCGCCGGGGGCTGATGGTTTGCGCTGGTTCCAGAGATCCTTGAGCAGCCTTGCTGCGGGAATCGAACAGATCAGCTCCAGCTCTGGATAGGTCGTTGCCAGTTGCTGCAACAGTTGCACCCGATTCGGGTTCACATGACCCACCACAACCTGCAATTTGCTGATGCCAGCGGGAAGGGCAGCCGCAAGTGCCGGCATGAACAGCTCGGCATAGGCGGCACCTGGGGGGTGAACCAGCACTGCAGCATCGTTCAGCCCATTCGTGCTTACTGGGGGGACGAAGAGAAAGCTGTTGGCTGTGCTGCCCCGTTCAAGGGCATATTCGAGTTCGAAGCGCAGGCGCTGGGGGCTGAGGCCACGCAGGCTGAGCAGCCCTGATTCAATCGGAATGCTGAGCAGCTGGCGATCGCCGCTCGGGGCAGAGACTGCCTGGTTGGTGGGAATCGTTTCCATCAGTAGTGGTTGCCTACCTTGCGGTGATGCACGGCCGTGATCGCTTCCGCGTCAGCCACACTCCCCTCCTCGACAACGGCATAGATGATCCAGTGATCGGGGCCCTCGAGCCGTTGCTCCACCCGGCAACCCAGGTAGGCCAGGGCCTCGGCGAGGACCGGTCCCCCAGCGGCAACGCCCTCGAGGATATTGACGCCGGCGAAGCGATCCTCACCCGGCGGAAATCGCTTGAGGAAATGGCGCAGCAGCGGTTGATAGTTGTCATCCCTGAGAATGTTCAAAACGAAACGGTCACCAACCTGCATCAGGGTTTCGATGGCACGGTCCCGGGCCACGGCCACGCTCAAGCCCGGTGGTGAGAAACTGGCCTGGCTCACCCAGCTGGCCACCATGGCACCACTGCGCAGGGCGGCACCCTCTCCCTGGCTGGCGGTCACCACATAGAGGCCACCACTGAGGCGTCCCAGGGCTCGATCGAGATCCCGATCCAGGCTTTTCATGGCAACGATGTTTTTCTTTCTGGTGAGGATCTGGCCGAGATCAGTGCCGGCTTCCTCGCAGCGCTGATAGTCGCTCCCTTCGGGAGCCTGGCGGATCCGCAGGGGCTCAAAGGCTTCGATCAGACCCAGGCTACGGAGTTGTGCTGATAGAGCATCGATCGGTTGATCATTCCCGCCATAGGCGTCATAGACGCCTACCCATTGCTTCTTCTTCAGGGCAGCCAGCAGCGTACCGATCGAACTCTGCAGCTCCGCATCAGGTTGCTCTGGCCAGGTGGGCACCACCACGGCCTTGGCTTCGCCGATCAGGCCACTGAGCTCCTGGGCATCGGTGGCGCGCAGATCCACGAGCTGCACCTGGGCTTCCGCCTTGCCAATGCCATGGGCAATGGCCTGGCTGAGCCGATCGCAGTAGCCGTATTGGCTGAGATAGCACACAGCTACATAGCTTTCTCCCTTGCTGCTTGCGTTGCTCCAGGTGCGGTAATCACTGACCCAGTCATCCAGATGGTGGCGTAGCAGGGGGCCATGTCCCACGGCAATGGTGCTGATCTCCGGCAGGGCATCCATGCGTTTCATCGCCTGCAGCAAGCTGCGGGCATTCGGACCCATCAGACAGTCGTAATAGAAGCGGAAGTCTGGGGCGAGGGCGGAGGGGTCCCGATCGAAGAGATCATCCGAGCAATAGTGCATCCCAAAGCCATCACAGGTGTAAAGGATTCCCGTGCCGTGGTCGAAGGAGAAGATCGTGTCTGGCCAGTGGAGGTTGGGTGCGCTGAGGAATTCGAAGCTGTGCACTTGGCCGCTGGCTGGGTTGGTGCCCAGGTCCAGCCGGTCGCCGCTTTTCACCGCCCGGGAGCGAAAGGGACGATGCACCTGATTCTGTAGAAACTGGATCGCCACTTTTGAGGCCAGGATCTCGATCTCGGGATTTAGATCGATGATGTGTCCCACCAGTCCGGAGTGGTCAGGTTCGGTGTGGTTGACAATCAGATAGTCGATCGTTTTTGGATCGATCTGTTGTTGCAGCAGTTCCAGCCAGGTCTGCTCGAACTTGAGGTGACTCGTGTCGATCAATACGGTTTGAGCGCCACGCACGAGGAAGCTGTTGTAGGTGGTGCCGTTGCGGAGCCCGAATTCGATGTCAAAACGGCTGCGGTCCCAGTCGAGGCAGCGGATTGTGCTGGTGTCTGTGGCGATTGTTTCGCATTGCAGCGTCAACCTTGGAGCAGCGTTGACTGATGCAGCCGTGACGCTCTCGCTGGCAACTGCCATGGAAACCTTCTGCCGAGGTTGAAACTCTACGGAGGCCTGCAGACGAATGGCTGGCTGGATCAGGTTGAGGCCAGTCCTGGCAGCCAGTTCACCAGGGCTGGAGCGACGATGATCAGCACCAGCACAGCAATCTGCAGGGCGACGAAGGGCAGTGCGCCCTTGTAGATCTCTTGGGTGGTCACACTTTTCGGCGCCACTCCGCGCAGATAAAAGAGCGCAAAGCCGAAGGGCGGTGTGAGAAAGGAGGTTTGCAGGTTGGCGCCGATCACTACCCCCAGCCAGATCAGCGCTTCGGGGCCGAGTAACTGGCGCGCTGCCGGCAGCAGCAGGGGAACGGCAATGAAGGCGATTTCAAAGAAGTCGATGAAAAAGCCCAGGGCAAAGATCGTGAGCATGCTCACGGCCATGAAACCAACCTTGCCGCCAGGCAGGTTGAGCAACAGATCGGCAATCAACTGATCGCCACCCACGCCTCGAAAGACCAGGCTGAAGGCGGTGGAGCCCAGCAAAATCGCCATCACCATCGAGGTGGTGCGCAGGGTCTCATCACAGACTTTCGAGAGGCTGCGGCGGCTGAAACCTCCATTGAGCGCTGCCAGTCCCATGGCGCCTGTGGCACCAAGAACTCCAGCTTCCGTGGGGGTTGCAATGCCAAAGAAGATGCTGCCCAGCACCAGCAGGATCAGGCCCAGGGGGGGGATGATCACCAGCAGCAGCTGGCCTGGTCCCAGGGCGGTCTGCTCGTCAGGATCCAGTTGTGGCGCGAGTTCAGGTTTGAGGGCACTGATCACGAGCACATAGGTGGCAAAGGCACCAGCCATCAGCACTCCCGGGATCAGGGAGCCGAGGAAGAGATCCCCCACGGAAACTCCCAGCTGGTCTCCGAGCACCACCAGGACAATGCTCGGCGGGATGATCTGCCCCAGGGTGCCGGAGGCTGCAATCACCCCTGTGGCGAGGGAGCGGTTGTAGCCCGCCCGCAGCATCGGGGGTAGGGAGATCAGCCCCATGGTGGTGACAGTGGCTGCCACGACACCGGTTGTGGCGGCCAGCAGCGAGCCCACCAGCACCACGGCCAGGGCCAGGCCACCCCGCAACTTGCCGAGCAGCCGTCCCATGCTTTCCAGCAAGCGCTCGGCCATGCCTGAGCTTTCAAGCATGGCGCCCATGAAGACAAAGGCTGGGATGGCCAACAGGGTGAAGTTGGCCATGATCCCCAGGATCCGCTGGGGAAGGGCCGTGACAAACAGGGGATCGATCTCGCCGAGGGCCATGCCCAGCAGCGCGAAGATCACGGCGATGCCCCCCAGGCAGAAGGCCACCGGATAGCCGCTTAACAGGGCAAACACCAGGGCCACAAACATGCCTGGAGCAAGCACGGCTGAGGGATCAAAGCTGATCACATGGCCGATCAGTTCGATCTCAATCAAGGGGAGGCTCCTCTTGGTTTGCCTGCAACCCTGATCTGCTGGCGGGTGGGGGCTGCTGCTTTGCTGACGCTTTGATCGCTTCGGCCACTCCCTGCAGGCTCAGTAGCAGAAAACCCAAGGGGATCAGGCTCTTGACCCAGTAGCGCGGCAGGCCATTCGGATCCGGGGATGCTTCGCCGATGCTCCATGACCGCAGCGCCGGTTCAATCGAGATCAGCATCACGCCAATGGCAAATGGCAATAGAAAGACCAGGGTGCCCAGCAGATCCATGCGGGCCTGACGCCTGGGACTCCAGCGGCTTTGCAGCACATCAACCCGAACATGCCCCTGACGTTGGAGAGTCCAGCCCAACCCCAGCAGGAACACCAGGTCAAAGAGATACCACTGCCCTTCAATCAAAGCGTTGGAGCTGAGGTTGTGGCCGATGCTCACGCCCAGATAGCGCCCCACGACGTTCCACAGCCCCAACCCCAGCATCAGCAGTACTGACCAGCGAGCCACCACGGCGGCAGCCCGGTTCAAGGCGTCAATGCGGTGAGCCAGGCCCAGCCAGCGCGTCATGTCGTTCCTGGAAGTTGCGCGTAACTGAAGCGTGCGAATGAGAACTGATTGACGTTGTTCCAGGTATATAACTCCTGACGGAATCCCTGCCATTTCTCAAATAGATCACGGAAGCCGGGATCCTTGGCAGCGTTGTCGTTGTAGAGCTGGAACGCTGCCTCCTGGGCGGCTTTGAGAATGCTTTCGTCGTAGGCCACCAGCTCGGTGCCTCCCTTTAACAACCGCTGCAGAGCCGCGCCATTGCGGGTGTCGTAACGGCTGAGCATGGTGAGGTTGGCTTCGTAGCAGGCCGTGGTGAACATCGCCTGATAGTCACTGGGTAACTTGCGCCAGGCTTGTTGATTCACCAGCGCCGCAAGGGTGGGACCTGGTTCCCACCAACCGGGGTAGTAGTAGAAGCGTGCAGCTTTGGCCAGCCCCAGCTTTTCGTCGTCGTAGGGGCCGGTCCATTCAGCGGCATCGATGGTGCCACGTTCCAGGGCCAGGAAGATCTCGCCTCCGGGTAACACCTGCACGTTCACGCCGAGTTCAGCCAGTACCTTGCCCCCCAGGCCAGGGATGCGCATCTTCAATCCCTGAAGGGAGTTCAGCCCTTCGAGTTTGTGCTTGAACCAGCCACCCATCTGGGCGCCTGTGTTACCGGCGGGGAAGCTGATCACCCCGAAATCGTCGTAGAGGCGGTTGATGGCGTCGTTGCCGCCTGCTTCGTAGAGCCAGGCATTCTGCTGTTGTGCGGTTAATCCAAACGGCACTGAGGTGCCGAATGCAAAGCCGGGATTTTTGCCGATGTAGTAGTAGCTGGCGGTATGGCCGCACTCCACGGATCCGGCCTGAACAGCATCCAGCACTTCCAGGCCAGGTACCAGTTCGCCGCCGGCGTAGGGCTTGATCTGAAAGTTGCCGCCGCTCAGTTCATTCACCCGTCGACTGATCGTTTCAGCTCCGCCGTAAAGCGTGTCTAGAGAGTGGGGCCAGCTGGTGGCCATTCGCCAGCGCACCTGCGGCTGGCTACCACCTGTGTCACTGCTGCTGCTACCTCCGGTGTCGTCCCTGCGGATTTTGCAGGCGCTCAGCAGGCCGGCGCCGGCGGCGGCTGAGAGAGCTGCAGCACCAGAGCCAAGGAGTTTGCGCCGTTGCATGCGGTCCTCTGCGTCGGCGTGATTTTACGGGGCAGATGCTGCTGTCCTGCGGCTGCGTTCCTGGCGTAAAACCGCAAGCCCCCGGTATGGGGAGGCTTGCGCTGAGGGTTTGGCTGAAATCACAACGGCTGGCGATCACACTCAGCTTTCAACCTCTACCGAGACTGTGGTCTGGGTAGGGATCTTGCCGGCCGTGATCTCCAGAATTCCATCGCGGTAGACGGCCTTGAGTTGATCGCGATCCAGGGCCTGAGGGAAGCGGAAGCTGCGGCTCCAGGTGCCGTAGCGGAATTCGCTGAGCAGTGGCTGGTTCAGCTCCTGCTGAGCATTCACCTCCTTGGCGCTGTTTGGCTCGGCAACGGTTGTGACATGGTTGTGTGTAGAGGTGCTGTTTGTAGAAGTGCTGTTTGTAGAGGTGTTGTCGTCAGGGTGGCTGTTAGCAGGGTGGCTGTTAGCAGGGTTGGTGCGCTCGGCAGTCACCACAAGCGTTCGGTCGGTGGCTTTGATCTCGATGGAGCTCTTGTCGACGCCTGGAAGTTCCAGACGGGCGGTGTAGGCATCATCCTGTTCAACGATTTCAGCAGCTGGAATACGCTCGGCTGAGGCGAGTTGTTGTTCCAACTGGTTGAACAGATCAAAGGGGGATTGACGCAGAGTCAGCATGGGTTCAAGTCTCCTTGAATGGGAAAATGACGGGGTTGATTGATTCCCCGCAACAGCAATCTGAACGCTTCCATTGATAACCATTACCCGGAGAACCGTCCATGAATGGACGGTCAGCACCACTGTGTTCGGTTGCCCTGCCTAAAGAGTTGAGGTAACCGTAAATGAATGGGGGTATTGATGAAGGCTCAAAGCCAAGACCATTCTGTGAAGCTTGCGGCCTGACCACAGGCGTTGTTCTGATGATCCCAGATGGTCCAGATTCGGGCATTTTTGATTTCAAATCTCCGCCCTTTGCTGTTGATGCGGACCCCGCGATATCCCTTGAAAGCATCCAGTCGCATTGCACTGCTCAGTGCCTCGGCTCGTGCTTGACGCTCGCCTGCAGCGGCGGTGAGTCTGGAGGGCATGCCAATCATTTCTTGCCAGGGGCGTTCCCAAAGCTGCAGTGCCGCGGCCGTCGCATAGCTGAGCAGGGGGTCGGCGCCACCGTCATGGGCCAGCACGGGGAATCCTGCCTCGAACAGCCTCTGGCTGACCTCCAGAGATCCTGCCGTCTGTTCTGTGGTCACGTCCGTGAGCAGGGGTTGCTTGAAGGCCCGTTGATGGGAGCTGAGGATCTGGCTCACAAGTGCCTGCACCTTTTCATTCAGCCAGGGACAGGCACGATCAGCTGCCACAGGGGGGCTTTCACCAGTCGCCATTAGCGGTTGCCATCACTGGCCAGTAAGCCAAGTAACCGATTCATCCCCAGCAAGCTATCCATCCCCAGCAGCCATGGCCTGCAGCATCGCCTTCTGGGCCAGGGCCTGGCCCTGATCATGCAGATGGTTGAGGAAGGTCTGGCGCGCCTCCGGGAAGCGCGGTTCCTCCGCCAGAGGCAGCTCTCCGGCCGCATCAAGACCTGTATCTCCCTCCATCGCAGCCGTGATCACCACCAGATCAGCATCGAGGTTGGCGTCATAACGCCACCAGAGGCTGGGATCGAGCACCGCCGGATGGGGTGGAACCGGGAGATTGTCGCTATCGCCTGGATTCAGAGGGGCGGTATCCCCCTGTTCTGATGCCGCCTCGGCAAGGGTTGAAAGCAAGTCTCGACGTTGCTCGGCAAGGTCCTCAAGCAGCTTTGCCCGGGTGCGCCCGCGCAGTTGAAACAGCACGAAGGGATCTTCACTGAAGCGATCTCCCATCAGGAAGTACACAGCGCTGATGTGTTTGCAGGGGTTGGCCTTGTCAGGACAACTGCATTCGCTGCGCACCTCCTGAAGCTTGAAGGGAAACAATCGCCGGCCACTGGCTGCAAAGGCTCGTTCGATATCCGCCGGCATGATTCCCGCCAGCAGCTGGGCGGACCAGCGCGCCTTCTGCGTGAGTGCTTCCAGCACATAGCCCCAATCCTCATCGTTGAGCACATCGAGCCAGAGCTTGACTTTGTAGGGGTCGTCTCCCGTGCCCTGCACCCGGGCATGAACCCGCCGCCCCTCAAAGCGGATCGAGGTGACATGGCCTTCTCTGGCATAGGTCCAGGCCCGCTCCAGGCGTTTCTTGAATCGGTATGAATTGATCAGTTCCATCCATTGCTCAACCCACCAGGGTTGATTCCCCAGACCGTCCTCACCCAGGGAGGTGGTGATCGCAGAGGTGTTGCTGGAACTCGTCATGACGTCATCCTTGATTCAGCTGGTCTCCAGGGAGACAAGTTCCCGCAACTGGCTCACTCCCATGCCTCCGAGCCAGTCTTCTCCCGAGCCGACAATGTCCTCCGCCAGTTTGGACTTCTCTTTGATCATCCGGTCAATCTTTTCCTCAACTGAGCCACTGGTGATGAACTTATGCACCATCACCCGATTCACCTGACCGATCCTGTAGGCCCGGTCGGTCGCCTGGTTCTCAACGGCGGGATTCCACCAGCGATCCACATGAAACACATGGCTCGCCCGGGTGAGATTGAGGCCGACGCCACCGGCCTTGAGAGAGAGCAGGAACAGCTGCGGCCCGCGGGGATCCTCCTGAAAGCGATCCACCATGGCCTGACGTTCATTTTTACTGGTGCTGCCGCAGAGGAAAGGCACTTCAGAACGCCAGCGCTGCTGCAGGTAGGCCTGGAGCAACTTCCCCCATTCCGCGAACTGGGTGAACAGCAGGGCGCGATCACCGGAATCGATCACCACCTCGAGAATTTCCTCAAGTCTTTGCAGCTTCGCTGAGCGTTCAATGAAGTCAGTTCCCACGGTTCCTTCCTTGAGGGCCAGGGCGGGGTGGTTGCAGATCTGCTTCAGCTTGGTGAGCAGTCCCAGCACCTGGCCATGGCGTTTCCCCCTCGGGGCCCGGGCGATGGCTTCGAGAGTGGCATCCACGGTTTTGCTGTAAAGGGCTTTCTGCTCCTTGCTGAGTCCAACCCATTCACGCAGCTCCACCTTGTCGGGCAGATCGGAAATGATTGCCTTGTCCGTCTTGAGTCTGCGCAGGATGAAGGGCCCGACCCGTGACTTGAGATCACGAAGCGACGCCATGTCGCCATAGCGTTCGATCGGCAGCCGGTAGCGCTGTCGGAAGAAATCCTCCTCGCCGAGCACCATGGGGTTGAGGAAGTCCATCAGGGCCCAGAGCTCGCTGACACGGTTCTCCACAGGTGTGCCGGTGAGGGCAATCCGGAAACGGCTGCTCTTGCCAGCACGTGCCAGATCTCTGGCGGCCTGGCTCTGCTTGGCGCTGGGGTTCTTGATCGCCTGGGCTTCGTCGATCACGGTTCCTTGCCAGTCGATCATCTCCAGCAGTTCGCTGTCCCGTTGCAGCAGTCCGTAGCTGGTGAGCACCAGATCAATATTCAACAGGGCTTTCTTCAGCTCTGCACTGGTTGAGGGGCGGCGAGGTCCGTAGTGCTCACAGACCTGGAGCTCTGGTGTGAAGGCATGGGCTTCCCGCTTCCAGTTGGTGAGAACGGATGTGGGCGCCACCAGTAGGACCGGACGCTTGAGTTCATTCTCCGCCTTGAGATGCTGCAGAAAAGCCAGCAGTTGAATCGTTTTGCCAAGGCCCATGTCATCGGCAAGGCAGGCACCCTGGTCAAAGCGATGCAGGAAGGCCAGCCAACCGAGGCCCCGCTCCTGATAGGGCCTCAGCTGACCGCAGAATCCTTCCGGTGCCGGTAGTGGATCAGGGGCTTTCTGCTGGTGGTATTGCTCCAGCACCGTTTGCAGCCTCGGGCCGGCTTCGAACTGATGCACCGGCAGGCGCATCAGGGTGTCTCCTTCCGTCGCCGTCAGTCGCAGCGCATCATCCAGGCTCATGTCCGGATTGGCGCTGCAGAACCGCTCTGCGTTCTTCAGATCATTGGGGCGCAATTCAATCCAAGCCCCCTTATGCCGAACCAGAGGGCTGCGTTTGCCAGCCAAGCGCTCGAGTTCCCGCAGCGTCAGGGTGACACCGCCAATCATCAGTTCCCAGCTCCAGTCAAGGGTTTCCCCCAGGGTGAAGCCTCTGGACTTGGCCGAGAGGTCCGCCTTGATCGCCAGGCCGAGACGGCTGGCCAGTCCTCCGGACAGGCTGGCTGGCAGGGCCACGCCAACGCCAATATCGCGAAGCTGGCGAGCAGCGGTGCGCACCAGCACGAAAGCTTCCGCAGGGGTGAGCTGCATCGTTTCAGGGGTGGCGCTGTCGAGTCCACGTTCAATCGGTGCAAACACCGTCAGGGCGCGGCCCAGACCTTCAAGCAGCACTTCACTGGGATGCTCCACCCTGATCTCGCCAAGCTGCAAGGTCTGGGCTCCTGAAGCCCAGGCAGCTGCTGCAGGCACTTTCAGGGTTGGGTCGGCTTCAGCCTGAAGGCAGAAACGCATCTCCCAGAGATCTTCTCCGTCTTCTGGCGTGAACAGCTCAAGACAGGTCCTTGCCGGAGCCACGTTGCCGGCCACACCTTCGCGCCAGTGATGGCTTGCCGTGGCCAGGCGTTCGGCCTCTTCATCGGCAAGGGTGATGATGCCTGTCTCCGATCCAAGCGCCTCCTGCCAGGCCGCCAGCAGGGGATCCAGTCCCTGGGCACTGGGTTCATATCCCATGCGCAGCTGGGCGTCGACCAGATCTTCAAGCAGGGTTGCGACCCGCAGGCGCCCGCTCCTTGGACGGCAGCAGGCCACAGGATTGGCGGCCCGCATGGCCTCAGGTCGAAGCCTGGTGATGCGATTGCTGCGGATGCCGGTTGGTTCTCGCCATGGCAGGGCGCAGGTGGCCACCAGGGGCAGGCTGGCCGCCAGATCCTCAAGGCGGCGGCGATCATCCTCACGGTTGAGCAGCGGCACCCAGCGGGCTCGCTGGGGATAGCCCTCGCCTTTGCTCAGTTCCACCTGGGGTAACCAGCGGCCCCGTGCCACCAGGCTGAGAGCCCATCGCTGCAGATGACTCCACCAACGCAGTTCGTCGGCCAGATCGGGATGGTTGCCTGAGAGGGGCAGTTTGGAGAGCCAGGTTGTGGCGGCAGCGGGTTCCACCGCAAGCCCCTGCACCTGCCAGGGCCACCACTGGGTTTGCTTGGGAATCGGTTCGCCGGATTGCAGAGGCAGGCCTGTCCAGACCGGTTCTTCGGCTTTGGCCTCGTCAGTCTCTGCTGCAGTGCTCGATTTCTTTCTTGGTTTCACCGCTCTGCTTGGCAGGGTCAGGCAGGCGGTGGCGTCGATGATGCCTTCGGGTAGGAGATCATGTTCGCTCAACCAGGCTCTGAGATCGTCTGGGCTGAGGGTGAACGGATGTAGGGCTGGCGTGCTGCTGGGGCCTGCCGGTGTGGCGACGCGCCAGGTGTCAGCCCATACCAGCAGTGCAGCACGACCTGAGCTGGTCGGAGTTCGAATGGCGGGAAGCCAGGTGGCGTGCAGCAGGCTCATGGCCGCGACGCAGACAGGATTCGTTGGGATCCATGGAGCAGGGGTCCGCTGCCGATCAACGGCAACCAATCCTGCAGGAGTCCCAGCAACAATGATGCCAGGGCATCGTTCCCGAGGCCACAGATTGCTACAGGAGGTCCATCAGCACAAGACAAACGCAAGTTCCAGGGGTGATCTCAGTGGTCAGGAGTCGGTCAGTCCGCAGCTCCCTGATCCATCATCCTGCTTGGGTGTGATGTCTCAGTGTGATTCTGTAGGTTCTTGTTTATTAGTTTCCTTGTCTGGAGAGTTCCTCGATTTCCAGTGATTCTTTGCGGTTTAGAGTGTTGAGATGAAGCTGGTGATCATGATCGCTGAACTCGCTAATTCCAGGAAGAATGCTGAAACCAGAGGGATGATAATGAAGCTTCTGGGATTGGGCCTCCACTTGCGATGATCAGGCCAAGGGTGGAGGTGGCTAGGCCGATCTCCATGGCGTTGGCAATCTCAAAGCGCTCCACAAATGTTGAAGCCCAGGCAATCGTCTCGCCATGGCCTCCTATCAGTGAAACTGTGCCAGCCAGGAGTCCAGTCGATTGCGGAAGTTCCAAGGCGCTGGCCATGCTGATTCCAAGGATATTTTGAGCAAGCATGAAGACAAATAGCAGCCCCACAAGAATGAGAACGGAACGTCCGCCTTTGCAAAGATCCGAAAAACTTGCATTGATACCAATAATGGTAAAGAAATAAACAAGCAAAAAATCTCGTGCCTCCAGGTCGAAGTTAATGCCTACTTGTAAGAGGCTGTGGATGGCTGAAAGGATCAAGGCGGCCAGGAGGCCACCTGTCACTGGTTCGGGGATGGAAAGTTTCTGCAGAAATGCATATTGGCCGTTGAGCCGCTTGCCTGCCAGAAGCACAAGGAAGCCAATTGTGGTTGAGATTAAGGAAGAGACTTCGATCATTCCATTCTCTCAGTGATGGTCAGAAAGATTGCCAAAAACCCCTGTTGATCAGCAAGGATGACGCGAAGTTTTCGATATCTGAACAAGAGGCTGATGCTTTCCTTGATCTGTTTGCTTGTTGGCTGCTTTCAATCTTTTGCTGCAGCGGCTCCTGTGGTGCTGGCCTCGGCTCTGGGCTCCCATCGGCTCAGCTGATCAGCAGCAGGCGTGGGCGAGAAGCTGCAAAAGTTCATATCCATGCAGCAGAACGGTCTGCTTTGCAGCCTCTAAAGCCATCCCCCTGGGCGGAGACCAGATATGTTTTGATCCATTCGGGCTTTTCAGACTTGCTGAACCAAGCCTGGCCAGGCCGCTGGTCTGGGCCACTGGATCGCCGTTTCGCTCAGTTCACCAGCAGTTCAGGAGCGATCATGGCTGGTGGACCTGCCCTCCATTCCTGACTCAACCATGGCCGCTGCACGATCGTCGCCTTCCAGAGCATCGAGGCCTTGCACCGGTGAAGAGATTCGCAAGGCGTTCCTTGATTTCTACGCTGAGCGCGGCCATCAGGTGATTCCCAGCGCCTCGTTGATTCCTGAGGATCCGACGGTGCTGCTCACCATCGCAGGCATGCTGCCGTTCAAGCCTGTCTTCCTCGGGCAGGTGGAACGACCATCAGCCCGTGCCACCAGCAGTCAGAAGTGCATTCGTACCAATGACATTGAAAACGTTGGCCGCACGGCGCGGCACCACACGTTTTTTGAAATGCTCGGCAACTTTTCGTTCGGAGATTATTTCAAGGAACAGGCGATTCAGTGGGCCTGGGAGTTGAGCACGGATCTGTTTGGCTTGTCTCCAGGAAATCTGGTGGTGAGTGTTTTTCGTGAGGACGATGAGGCCGAGGCGATCTGGCGGGATCTGGTGGGCGTCCATCCGAAGCGGATCATCAGGATGGATGAGGCCGATAATTTCTGGGCTTCTGGTCCCACAGGTCCCTGTGGTCCCTGCTCGGAGATCTACTACGACTTCAAGCCTGAGCTTGGTGATGAAGGCCTTGACCTGGAGGACGACAGCCGCTTCATCGAGTTCTACAACCTGGTGTTCATGCAGTTCAACCGGGATGCCCAGGGTGTACTCACACCACTTGAGAATCGCAATATCGACACCGGCATGGGTCTGGAGCGGATGGCTCAGATCCTGCAGGGCGTTCCCAATAATTATGAAACCGATCTCATTTACCCGTTGATCGAAACAGCGGCTGCATTGGCCGGGATTGACTATCAAGAGGTCGATGAAAAGACAAAAACGTCTCTGAAGGTTGTCGGTGATCACAGCCGGGCGATCACCCAGTTGATCTGCGATGGAGTTACTGCAAGCAATCTTGGCCGTGGTTATATCCTGCGCCGACTGCTCCGGCGAGTGGTGCGCCATGGACGGCTGATCGGCATTGATAAGTCATTTCTGCCGGCGATGGGTGAGGCCGCGATCCGCCTTCTGGCATCGGCCTATCCGCAGGTGAGCGAACGCCGGGATCTGATTCTTGCGGAGCTGCAGCGCGAGGAAGCTCGCTTTCTGGAAACCCTTGAACGGGGCGAAAAGCTCTTGGCTGATGTCTTGGCCAGTAACCCGAAGCAGATCTCGGGAGCTCAGGCTTTTGAGCTGTATGACACCTATGGCTTCCCGCTGGAACTCACCGAGGAAATTGCCTCTGAGCATGGGCTTGCCGTCGACCTGGAGGGATTTGAACTGGCGATGGAACAGCAGCGCCAGCGGGCCAAGGCCGCGGCAGTGAGCATTGATCTCACCCTCCAGGGTGCCATCGAGCAGATTGTTGCGGAGCTCAAGGCCACCAGCTTCAGAGGCTATGAAGCCCTTGAGCATTCCAGTTGTGTGCAGGCTTTGGTTGTCAACGGTGAGCCTGCTGAGCAAGCTGTTGCCGGTGACAAGGTTCAGATCGTTCTCGATAGCACCCCCTTCTATGGCGAAGGCGGTGGGCAGGTTGGAGACCGTGGTGTGTTGTTTGGAGAGGGCTCAGCTGGGGATGGAGTGATCGTGGTGATCGATGCTGTGAGCAGAAGCCGCCATGTCTTCGTTCATACCGGCTGCATGGAACGTGGCCATCTGAGCGTCGGTGATCTGGTCAAGGCTCAGGTGGATCGCGCCTGCCGGCGCAGAGCCCAGGCCAATCACACCGCCACCCATCTGCTCCAGGCAGCCCTCAAGCAGGTGGTGGATCCTGGCATCAGCCAGGCGGGATCGCTGGTGGATTTCGATCGTCTGCGCTTTGACTTCCACTGCTCCAGGGCATTAACGGTTGCAGAGCTTGACCAGGTTGAGGGGCTGATCAATGGCTGGATCGCCGAGGCACACACCCTTGAGGTGCAGGAAATGGCGATTGAAAAGGCTCGCAAGGCTGGTGCCGTGGCGATGTTCGGGGAGAAATACGCCGATCTGGTGAGGGTTGTGGATGTTCCCGGGGTCTCGATGGAGCTGTGTGGAGGCACCCATGTGACCAACACGGCTGAGATCGGCTTGTTCAAGATCGTCAGTGAAACCGGTGTGGCTGCTGGTATCCGCAGGATTGAGGCTGTGGCAGGTCCTGGGGTGCTTGCCTATCTCAATGAACGGGATGCTGTGGTGAGGCAGCTGGGTGAACGCTTCAAGGCTCAGCCCGCTGAGATCGTGGAGCGCGTCGGCGCGCTTCAGGATGAGCTCAAGGCCTTGAACAAGGCTCTACTGGCGTCGCGCTCGGAGTTGGCTCTCGCCAAATCAGCAGCTCTGGCTGCTCAGGCGGAATCGATCGGTGAGTTTCAGTTGCTGACGGCGCGCCTTGATGGCGTTGATGGCCCCGGTTTACAGAGTGCTGCCCAAGGACTGGCCAATCAGCTCGGTGATGGTGCCGCTGTGGTGCTGGGAGGGCTGCCTGATCCAGGCGATCAGGGCAAGGTGATTCTTGTGGCAGCCTTTGGCAAGGCGGTGATTGACGCTGGTCAGCTGGCCGGCAAATTCATTGGTGGGTTGGCCAAACTCTGTGGCGGCGGCGGCGGCGGTCGTCCCAATCTTGCCCAGGCGGGGGGCCGAGATGGTGCTGCCCTTGATGGGGCGCTGAGTACGGCGAAAGCTGAGCTTTTGACCTTGTTGAGTTGATCGGTCTGACTGGATCCCGGCCTGCTGTTGGCTTGGATCCAGTGGCGTGATCTGTCGGCCTCCTGCAAGCTGACAGAGGTGACGACGCTGCTCCTTCTCAGCCATGGCTGCTTTTAACGCTGATCAATTGCAAGCCATGCCTCTGTTTGCTGGGCTCACAACTGAGCAGTGTGAACTTCTCCTGGATCGTCACCTTGAGTCCAGTCATGCTGCAGAACAGGTTTTCGTGATGGAGCAGGACTGGGGAGGGTCTGTTTTTCTCCTCTGTTCGGGGATGGCGAAGGTTCGTTGTTACACGGCGGACGGCAATGAAGTGGTGATGTCTGTGTTGGGAGAAGGCGATCTTTTCGGAGAGATGGCCGCCCTCGATGATGCGCCACGTTCCGCCGATGTCGTGGCGCTCACGGCGGTCAAGCTGTTGAAATTGCGTGCAGCACCGTTTGCAGCACTGCTGAGGAAGGATGCCGGTTTTGCCTTGGCCTTGGCACAGCTTGAAGCCTCCCGTCTCCGGGATCTCAATCAAAGATTTGCCATTCAGAGCAGTGATGCCACGACGCGAATGTTGAGTGCTCTGGCCTATCTGGCTCGCAAAAGCTCCTTCTCTGCTGACCCAACAGCGTTGATTCCTGCATTGGCCAAGCGGGAGCTTGGGCTGATTGCCGGTCTGGTCAGAGAAACAACATCCCGCACCCTGAGCAAATTGCGCAGCCGCTCCGTTGTTGAAGAGATAGATGGATGTATCCGTTTGATCGATATCCAACCGTTGGTCAAGCGTGGCTTGATGCCTGCAGATTCCTCAAGTTGATTGTGCCTGGTAGGTGTAGAGAGGGATTGTGATGTCTGCGGGTTTGTCTGTCAGGAGGACGCTCTGATCAGCTCTGCAGGTATGTGGTCTGTCGCAGGCTGTTTTCCAGATGATCCATCAGTCGACGTGCATCACTGATCTTGAGTTCGCCCCGTTGAATGGCCACTTCGCTGGCGATGCGAAGCCTTTCCAGAATCAATTCCGGATCATGTTCCATCGCTTCAAGCACTTCGGAATTGGTGTTGCCTCTGACAACATGATCCACTTGATAGCCACCACCAGGGGAGAGCCTGATGTGAACGGCGTTGGTGCTGCCGAAGAGATTGTGCAGGTTGCCCATCACTTCCTGATAGGCCCCAGCGAGAAACATGCCGATCAGGTAGGGCTCTCCGTCCACAAGCTGGTGAAGTTCAAGCAGGGGCTTGGCCTGGCCTTCACCGACGAAGTTTGCAAGTTTCCCATCTGAATCACAGGTCAGGTCTGCGAAATGTCCCAGCTGGGTGGGTTCTTCATTCAATCGGTGAATCGGCATCAATGGGAACAGCTGTTCGATGGCCCAGGTGTCCGGGGCTGAGCGGAACACTGAAAGGTTGATGTAGTAGGTGCTGGCCTGGGCAGCCCTGAGTGCCCTGAGATCATCTGGAATGGTTTCTGATCGGCGCAGTTGCTGCGTGATCGCCTGAGCGCAGCGTCTGGTCAATTGCTCAGCAATGGCCCGTTCCGGCAGGCTCATGTAGCCAAGCCGAAAGGCCGCCAGGGCATCATCTCTGAATTTGATCGCATCATTCCAGGCTTCCTGCAGCGTTGATGTATCCCTTTCAGCTCTCCCAGCAGATCGAGTGATGCAGGCCAATGTCTCTCGCAGGTTGCGAACCGTGAGCGGTTCACTGTCAACAGCCTCCGGCAGATCTCCTGGTGATGTTTCGGTGCCGAGAACATCGAAAACCAGGACGGAGAAGTGACTGGCAATCGCACGGCCACTCTCACTCACCAATGTGGGCACGGCAATGCCATTGGGTTCACAGCACTCCCGAACTGTTGCAACAACATCGTTGGCGTAGTTCTGCAGGGAATAGTTGGTGGAAGCTGTTGTTGCTGTACGACTACCGTCGTAATCAATTCCAAGACCACCGCCCACATCCAGGTATCCCATGGGAGCACCGAGCTTGCGCAGTTCCACATAGATCTGGCCAGCTTCCTGCAGCGCATCCTTGAGCACGGCGATGTCATTGATCTGGCTGCCGATATGAAAATGCAGCAGTTTGAGATCAGGAAGTAATTCGGCTTGTCTCAGTGCATCCACGGTGGCAAGGATGTCGGGGACTGAGAGCCCGAATTTGGCTTTTTCACCCACGGAACTCCCCCAGCGGCCACTGCTGCGACTGGAGAGTTTGGCGCGAATACCAATGAAGGGTGCTGCGCCGAGTTCGTGGCTTGCGGCGATGATGCGAGCAACCTCGTCTGCCTGCTCGATCACAACCACGGGTTGGCGTCCCAGGCGGCGAGCCAGAATGGCTGTTTCGATGTATCGCTGATCCTTGTAGCCGTTGCAGATCAGCAGTGCATCTGGATCCTCAATCAGAGACAAGGCGATCAACAGCTCAGCCTTGCTGCCCGCTTCCAGGCCGAAGTGCCATCGCTGACCGCTCTCCACCAGTTGTTCCACCACATGGCGTTGCTGGTTGCATTTCACCGGAAACACCCCTTGAAACCGACCCGAGTAGCCGTATTGGGCGATAGCGCGCGCGAAGGCTCCGTGGAGTCTTTCCAGGCGGTCTTCGAGGATGTCGTCGAACCTGATCAGCAGGGGAAGGCTGAGGTTGCGACCACGCAGCTCCTGGACAAGTTCCAGCAGATCGAGGGAGCCCCCATGGTCGCCTCTGGGTTGAACCAGGATGTGGCCGCGGGCATTGGTGGAGAAATAGGGATGACCCCAGCGTTCCAGGCCATAGAGGGCGGCACTGTCGGCGACATTCCATGCAGGAGTGCCCGGTGATGTGGGGGCTGCTGTCATGGAGATTGACGGTTGATCGCTGCTGTTAACAGTCAGAATCTTAAGAGTCAATTGCCATCGCCCCTGATGATCTGGTCAAGGCAGGATCTGCTGAAGGGCCTGCCGAAGGGTTGCTCATTCAGAAGCGATAGCGAACCTTGGCATAGACCCCATTACCAATCAGCCAGTCCTGCCAGAGGCCAAGATTGTCGTCTGTTTGAAAGGAATCAACCCAGCCGAGTTCCATCATCCAGCCCTCGTTGATATATCGAGCCAACAGGCCCCCAGAACCAACGGTGTCGGTGAAAACAAAATTTTCTACATCCGTTCTGATGCCGCCAATTCCGAGGAAAGGCACGATCTGAACAGACTGATTCTCCTTTTGCCAGACGTTCACCACGAGTTCCCCAGTGCTCAACCAGCCGCTGTCTCCACTGATCAGGGTGCCTGGCAGACCACGTAATCCCACATCGCTGCCAAGGCTGAAACCCATTGAATTGGTGAGTTCAGAGAAGGCAATCTGCCCGCCTGCACGCAGGTTGAGCCCAAGCTTTGGTGTGATTCTCCAGGCCAGATTGGCCAAACCTCCAAGGGCCCTGGAGTCCCCTGGATGCACTCCATACAGCGCTAAGTCCTTCAGTTGAGTCTGGGTGCTGAAGCCGGCAATCCCTTGCAATCCATAAATATTGCCCCCCCATGCCAGGTCCTGATGATTGCCTGAGAAATTCACCCCTGCCCGCAGATATCCAGTGCGCAGCCATCCTTCAGGCCCACCGCCAATGATCAGGGGAATGCTGCGGTTGCCGAGATAGCTGTCATTGCGGTTGCCACTGATGCCGGCAAAGGCAGACCACTCCTGCCAGGGGCTGCGATGCAGTGTTTTTTCGATCTGACCCAGCACCTGAAACTGTCGGAAGCTGAGGTCATGAGCTTCATCGGCAAATTCGATCAGCTGCCGTTTGCTGTAGCCGAAGGATCCTGTAAGAAACCAGCTGTCTGAGAGGGGGAAGGTGTAGCTGGTGGAGGTGATCGTGGATCCCAGTTCCGGGTCTGAATCAGCATTCAGTTCCAGATAGGCCAGGAAGATGTCGTTGCGTTTTAAAAGGTTGTTCTTCAACACCGTTGCAACGCCTCTCCATGGGCCGGTGCCGTCGTTGCCGTCGTTGCGAATGCTTATTTCACCGTGCCAGGGAGCTGCGATCGCATCAATCGTCAGGTTGAGCACAGCCTGAGTGGCGTCGCTGCCCAGCCGCCCAAGGCTGCCTTTGATCTGACCCACCCCTGGGAGGCTGCGCACGCTCACCAGGGCCTGCTCCAGGCTCGCCAGATGAAGAACGTTGCCGACGAGGGGTTGAAGTCTGGCACTCACTTCCTGTTGGAGGCCTTGATCCGTGCTCGAGACCCGCACTTCTGCGATGCGCCCCTCCACCACTTCGAGATGGGCGGGTAGTGGTTCCAGAAGTGTGTAGACGCGGCTGTTGATGTAGCCATCACGGACCAGTCGAGCCGTCAGTGCTGCTGCGCAAGCGCGCAGAGTGGCTGGCACTGAAGGTCGGCCGCAGTTGCGCAGAATTTCCCTGAGTTGGCTGGCGTTGTAAGGAGTTGTGCCCTGAATCTGGGGACGCCAGGTGGTGTTGGGAAGTTCTGCAGGCGGCTGCTCCTGATCATCAGGCTCAGCCTGGGGTTGTGGAGTGGGTTGAAACACTGGCTCCGGCTGCTGCGGCCGAGCTTCCAAAGGGATCCTCTCCGGGAGCCGTGCAGGCCCTGGCTGGAGTGGCGGTGCCACGAGTTGGGCCAGCAGAAACAAATTTCTTGACTCTAGTGGGACAATTCTGCCGCATTTGCAGAGGCTTCTCCAGGGAAGACGGGCCAATTTCTTGACTAGGTCAATAGCGTGAAAGAACACACTCACTGATTCGAGAGCCAGGTTCATGTCTTCTGCAGCTCGATTGGTTCAGCTGACCTTTGGGTTGGTGATGGCTGTTCTTCCCTGGTACGGATCTGTGGCCAGGTCCGATGTACTGGCCACTGGGAAGGGTGGACTTGGCAGCAGGGTGAACGGTAAGCAGGGTGGCAAGTGCAGTTCAGGGATTTGCTTGATCACTGGTGGCACAGATGCAGGCAAGAATCGCTTTCACAGATTCAAATCCTTTGACACTCGAGGTGCTGCCATCAAGGGCGTCGAATTCAAAACGGGAGGCAAGAACAATCT
>MPLX02403907.1_pt1 | contig 35174 bp, 38 predicted proteins | sample 1617341 | NCBI WGS metagenome assembly MPLX02 (sample SAMN05944804, study PRJNA350692) | marine metagenome | biome: marine; feature: ODZ; material: water; isolation source: 120 m water sample filtered on 0.2 um supor filter | place: Pacific Ocean | collected 2012-04-08 | depth 120m m | reverse complement strand
TCTGTTGTAACTACTCATGGCTCAGGGCTCATCCGCAACTACCTACAGGGGTTTGGTGGCAAACGAATGATCCTTAGGGGTTTACGCTCTCTTTGTAGTCGCCAGTGTCGGACTGACTGGATAGCGATGTACCACCTAGACACATCAACCCTACGACAACGAACCAGTTTCATGAAAAAGGTACAGAGCCGCCTTGCTCCATAAATCCGACTGATTTGCCCGTGATGGAAACCCAACCATCCCTAGTTCGCTCACCAACTGCCTAGATCAGTTAACTGCCGTACCCTAAATCCGGGTGACCGATAGGGTCCCGGCATGCCGGGGCTTCGATCAAAGTGGAGGACTGCCACGGGGTCAGCTCTCCGCTCCCTCTCGGACTGGGTCAACCGCACAGCTGCCATAGGCCCTGCAGATGACGCTGCAAACAACTACGGCAGGTTCGGTAAGGGAAGCATCGTGGCTTGGCCTACCGGAGTTGGTTTCGGTGAACACTGGATCTGGTTGGGTAGCGACACCCTCGTGGCCGCCCATGTCACGCTGTCAGCCGGCATGGGACCAGGTCAGGAGATGCTCACGGAGCCGGTTGTGAGTATCGGAAACCGCTGTGTGATAGGCAGGGGGACCTCCATTGTCGGACACTTTTCCATCGACATCGGCGACGATGTCTACATGGGTATGAACGTCTACATCACCGACCAAAACCATGGCTACGAGGACCTTGGACAACCGATTGGGACTCAGACCCCCAATGACGAAGCCGTGTCTATCGGCTCGGGTAGTTGGATTGGATCGGGGGCCGTGATCCTCCCTGGGGCCAGGATCGGCAACCACGTCGTAGTTGGCGCTAACTCGGTAGTACGTGGAGAGATCCCTGGAAACAGTGTCGTCGTCGGTGTTCCCGGCCGGGTGGTACGGCACCACGATGGAACTACATGGGTACGAAACCACCCGGCTCAACCCCGACCTGGGTGAGGCGGGGTCTTGTCAGAATCAGGGGAAAGTCAACTCAAACACGGCTGGTCTGGCATAGCCGCACTTGGCCTTCTCACCATCACCTCCTACGGATCTTGGATGTATGGCTTTGGTGTTCTGATCGGGCCGATTGGCGAGGACATGGGATGGAGCACAACCACCCTCGGAATCACCTTCGGGATGGCGATGTTGCTGACAGGCATCGGTTCGTTCACGGGGGGACGCCTCCTAGACCGATTCGGTGGACCCGGTCCCTTCTTTCTCCAAGCTGTAGCTGGTGGCGGTCTTCTCCTAGCCTCCACGTGGTCCGATCAGATCTTCACGTTCGGCCTCCTCTATTCCGTTGGGGCCGGCATCACCGGTGCCACTGGCTTTTACCACGTGACCACCGCGGCGGCGGCACGGCTCCGCCCACACCGACCAGACCAGGCGATAGCGGTGGTAACCCTCATCGGTGCCTTCTGCAGTCCTATCTACTTACCGCTCACTGCCTGGATGGTGACGACCTGGAACTGGCGAACAGCTGGACGTGCTCTCGCTCTTCTAGTGGTGGGTGGTTCCCTGCTGGCTGCGATTCTCACAACTGGCGCTCGCAGTTCCGACTCAGGGCCTTCCCTCCAACCGGTCAAAGCGATAAGGAAAGCCCTCGGGCGCCCAGCTATCCAGCGCATGATGGCTGCCTACCTCACAACCGGGGTCGCCTTCACCTCGGTACTCGTCTACCAAGTTCCGATCCTGTCTGCCTCCGGCGCAACCTTGGCGTTGGCAGGCACGATTGGGGGCCTAAGGGGCTTTTTCCAGTTCTTAGGTCGTCTCGGTCTGACAGGACTCGTTGAGCGGTATGGGTCAGGTGTCCTCCTTAGGCTTTCCTTCTTCGTCAGTTCCGCCGGCATCGCCTTCCTGCTAGGCAAAGGAATCGCGGCTGGTCTTACCTTCGCCCTTCTAGCGGGCCTAGCAATGGGTGCAAGCACGCCCCTCCAAAGTATCTACGCACGGAGCCACTTCGACGAACACGACCTCGGCCTCCTAATGGGTCTCCAGGGAGTGTCAATGGGCCTAGCAGGTGCCCTCGGACCCGTCCTAGGAGGCATCATGCGCGACCTATCAGGAACATGGAAGCCAACAATCATCATGGCAACAACGGCCATGGCCGTAGGTGCATGGCTCTTGAAGCCCGGCAAGCAGCATCCAATGGAGAAAGTTGGCTGCTAATGGACTTCATGCAGGCTCCGCGGGTCTTTACAGGAGCGAAAGCCCTATCCTTTCCCCTTGAGCGGCGATGTGGCCAACGACAACCCAGTCGGGGGCTTGAACCCAGCCAGTACTCCAGTTGAATCTGAGGGCAACAATGCAGACCCTAGAACCCGTGGTACTGACCCTCAAAGATGTCATCGACGTTGTACCCGACTCCTGTCGGGAGCGGTCTACCACCCGTGGACTGGCTCTCGTCGCCTGCGACCTGGTGCTCTACTCAGCTGTTCTCACCGGCATCGTGCTCAGCCCCGCTTGGTGGCTAACACTCATCCTTCTACCCCTGGCGGGCCTAACGGTGGCAGCTATGTTCGTCCTCGGCCATGATGCCGCCCATGGCGCCCTCACCAACAACAACCGCCTCAACAGTGTTCTCGGCAGACTCCTGTTCGTACCGTCGTTCCACATCTACGAGGCCTGGGTTCTTGGCCACAACCGTATCCATCATGGCCACACGGTCAGGCAAGGAATGGACTTCGTCTGGCATCCGGTGACTGTTGAGCAATTCAGAGAGATGGGTCCTTGGGCCCGACTCCGTCACCGCCTTGAGTGGTCCGTACTCGGTCCACTGCCTTACTACTTGCGTGAAGTCTGGTGGAACAAGATGATCGCTTTCCGCCAGCCTCCGGCCAAGTGGACCAAAGCAATCCGCCACGACCGGTACATGCTCTACCTAGCTGTTCTGATGTTGGTCACAGCCGCTGCGTTTCTTGGTGGACTGACCTCCGGGAACATTCTTGGTGCCATCTGGATGGTTGCCAAATTGGTTGTAATCCCTTTCCTAATCTTCACTCATGTCATCGGCTGGACGGTCTACGTACACCACATCACGCCCGAGATCCGCTGGCACACCCGCCGCGGCTGGACCAAGGTGGCAGGCCAACTTGAAGGCACCACGATCCTGCGACTACCGAAGGTCGCTAACCTTTTTTTCCACTGGATCTTCCTCCACACCCCCCACCATGTGGACATGCGCATTCCCTGCTATCGACTGACCAGGGCCGCCGAGGCCATCAGGGCGGCCTTCCCGGATCACACCATCGACCGAAAGTTTCGCTGGCGCTCCTACTTGATGATCACCCACACCTGCAAGCTCTATGACTTCGAACAGGGCACCTGGCTCTCATACCGGGCGGCCCGCACCTGACTATCGTTTGCCCACCCCGTCTCGACCATTATCCGCCATAGTTCATACCGGTATCACGTAGTAGCAGTGGCGCTACTGAGTCATCACGGACCCCAGCCTCAACCACCTCTGCCACAAAGACCGTGTGGTCACCGCGCCTCACAGTGTCGGTTACCCGGGCCTCGAACCAATAGGCACACTCAACCAGCAACGGCGAGCCAGTCGCTGGGCCGAGTTCGAAATCATGACCATTGATCAAGGCACCCTCGACCGAAGTGGGCCGGAAAAAGGCTTTACCGATGTCCAACTGGTCGGCCCCCAAGATGTTCACGGCAAAGACCCCAGTTGTCTCAATGATTGCAGCCGAGCCGCTATCCGCCTTCACGCCGGCTACCACTAGCGGTGGTTCGAACGAGGCCTGTGTGAGCCAGTTCGTACCACCCGCGGCGTAGTTCTCCCCATCGGTCGCGGTGAGGACAACCAGGCCGTAGCTGATTGCCCGTAGGGCTGTCTTTTTGGCTTGTGGATCCATCTCTCATCTCCCTAACTACCGACTGTGCTTGTCGGACAATACATGCGCTCTCGTTTGGATTCGGTATCTAAGGACCTAATGCCCTATCACCCTCCCTGATGACCTGCATTTACTTGTCTGGACTGCGATAACGATCATTATCCCCGCTGGGCTGGGGAAGAACAGGAGCAGAAAATGGCACTGGCCATTGATGAGAGTGTCCACGGGTTACCCGAAACGACCCCGATTGGCCATCCACTTGACTGGTCCTGGCTCAGAGGGACCAAGGCCGAGTGGGGCATGAAGCCGGTACCTGGACGACGGGGTCTCACCATGATGGACATTGCAACTGGTGCCTATGGAGAGGTGCTCGATGAGCCCCCGTATCGCTCTATGGCGCCTCGTGGCGCCGACATAGACGAAGAGACGCCTGACATGGGCTACATCCTCAACCATAAGTCACAGGTATGGGCTGACAACGTGATCGAGCTCTATGAGGAAGCAGTGGCCCGACAGTGGTCATCTACTCGGGACATCCCCTGGAATGAACTCCAAGAACTCCCCTCTGATATCGAGCATGCAATGTGCCAGCTATGCACGGTTCTCACCGAGATTGAGATGATCGCGACTGACCTGCCAGCCAAGTGGATGTGGCGGATGAACCACCATTTCCTAGAGGCCAAGATGTTCCTCTCGACCCAGATCATGGACGAAGCGCGCCACAGCGACGTATTTCGAAAGAGGGCATTGGCTAACGGTGGCGGGCTACTCCTGTCCCGATCCGCTGATGAGAGCCTGCTACGCAGCATCCTCGAAGCCAAGACCTACACCCAGGCGTCGGCCCTGCTGCACCTTCTTGGAGAGGGGTTCATTTTGGACGTGTTCCGCCAAGGCGAGTTGATTGCCCCCACACATGTGGAGAAGAAGATCTTTCGGCTCTCCATGCAGGACGAGGCCCGCCATGTCGCCTATGGCACCATGCACATCCGCCAGGCAATCGCTGCTGATCCCGACGTTGCCGACGAAATTCACGAAGCACTGGACCACGGTGAGCAGTTCCTCATCGAGTTTGGTACCTCACCGGTTCTGTCCTCAGCGCTGGCCATGTTGTTGGGAGGAGGAGCCGAACACGTCGAAGACAAGGGCTTCCCGATGCAGTCTCTGCTAGCCACAAAGATCTTTACCTCCTACCTGGCTCGCTGCGAGAGGGCCGGGGTGAACAGGATCGACCGCACAGACCTGCCCCTGGACCTACTTGGCATCAACCTTGACGACTTCGACCGGACAGGCGCCTGAGGCTTCTGAGAGGAAGGACACCACTATGAAAAAAAACGTTAACGAACTGACCTTCTATCAGGAGCTTGCGGACCTGATGAACGGTCACCCTGATCAGTACGAGACCCTCGGAGAGGTGGACTTCACCCTCGGGGTAGTAATGGCCAACGAAGATGGTGAGGATCTGCGCCTCCGGCTGCGCTTCGAGGAACTCGGGTGTAGAGATGTTTCCCCCCTACCGGAAGGTGGCGAATCCTCCTGTGACTGCTGGCTTGAAGGCGATACCGAGTCCTGGGGTGAGATGTTTGATGACATCACTGCCAATGGCCGTGCCACGGGTAGGTACACAATCAACAGCCTGACCCTCGTGGGTGACCACATCGATGTCAAGGGTGATGACCCGATGGGCGTAGACCGATTCTTCCGCTTCAACCAAACCATCCAGCAGTTCTTTGACGGCGCCGCTCAACTGGCACCGACACCTGCCTAACGTGACCTATCGAAAGGACTCAGAATGCAAGCCATGGCATGCCCCCACTGCGGCGAACCCCTAGATCAAGTACTTGACCTCCCCTACGGCTACTGGGAGTGGGACGGTGAGCGCTACAACCTCAAGAGCACTGCCGACACCGTCAATGTGGCCCCGTGGACCTGTACCGGCTGCCTACGCTCCCTGCGAACATTTCACCCACAAGATGTGACAGCCGCATCCCTCACCGCCACCTAAGCAACAGCGCCTACGGAGGACTGGGGACTGGGGACGCTATATGAGCCACAAGGTCATCGAAGAGGAGTGCATCGGGTGTGGTGCCTGCGATTACACCTGCCCGCGGGACGCCCTTCGAAAGACCGATAGTTTTCTCGGACTGTTCATCATCAACCCACTGACCTGTGACGACTGCGGAGACTGTATCGAAAAGTGCCCAGTCTGGGCGATTGTTCCCGATCCTGACTGGCCTGTCTGTTATGGCACCGGATGCCCACTCAGGTCGACGCGTTACTCATCGGTTGACTGCAACGTCTGGCAACAGCGTTGTAGCGCCTGTGGCTCCCCGTTGTGGCGAAAACGCGCTAGCGGCGATGAGTGGGCATGTCCAGGATGTGGGCTAAAGCTTCGTGTCAGATGTCCGCGCAGCCACAGGGTCGAAGAGGTTGCTGAACACTACCCCGACCTGGCTGACTGGTTTGAGGAGGCAGCAGTGAACAGCACTGATTTCAAGATGCTCGAAGCAGAGGTGCCGGGCTAACAATCTCCATCGACAAGTCAGTTGCCGAAATCCCAACTGCCCTCGGCCCGATGATGTCCAAACACATTTTTTGCAATCAGAATCCTGTGCACCTCGTCGGGCCCGTCGATGATCCGAAGTGACCTAGCAGTCTGATACATACCAGCCAGTGGCAAGTCATCGGTTATCCCGGCGGCCCCCCAAACCTGGATTGCCCGATCCACCACCCTCTCGTAGGCAGCTGGCACAAAAACCTTGATTGCTGATATATCAGTCCTGGGATATGAACCGTCACGCATCTTCTCAGCACAGTTGATCGTCATCAGGCGAGCAGCTGAGATGTCCATGTAGGAATCCGCTATGAAGCCCTGGACGAACTGCTTGGACTCGAGCACGCCCCCATGGACCGTGCGTTCAGCTGCCCGTTCCACCATAAGATCAAAGGCTCGCCACATCTGTCCAATCGAGTTCATGCAGTGGTAAATCCGCCCCGCTCCTAAACGGTCCTGAGCCGCCTGGTGCCCCTGACCCGTTTCTCCTAGTTGGTTCTCAAGGGGTACCCGAACATTGTCGTAGACGATCTCACAGTGGTCGCTAGTTCTTCCCCATACCCCTATCCCTCGCAGAATCTCCACACCATCCGTGTCTGACGGAACAATGATCTGAGTCATACGAGAGTTCCGATCTTCACCACCTTCTCGGTCATCAGTGCGACACATAACGATGAAGAAGTCCGCCTCCATGCCGTTGGAGGTAAACCATTTGTGACCATTGATGATCCATTCGTCACCATCACGTTTTGCCGTAGTCCTGAGAGACCGTGGATCTGAGCCAGGCTGATCGGGTTCGGTCATGGAGAAGCCAGACTGCATCCGGCCCTCGATCATCGGAAGCAACCAGCGACGTTTCTGCTCTTCTGTGCCGTAGCGGACCAGAATTGATTGGTTGCCCGAATTGGGGGCCATTACACCAAATAGCGACGATGCACCCACGGCGTATGCGAGCACTTCTTTCATGTAGGCAAGCTCCAAGAAATCGAGACCCGCTCCCCCATACTCCTCAGGCAGGTGAGGGGCCCAGAGTCCTGCCTCCTTAACCTTTGCCCTGACAGCCGCGCGGAGAGCCCTAGATTCCTCTCTGTCTTCCGCTGTCAGATGGTCACCACGGTGATCGGCCCAAAGCATGTTCTCGTTCGGAAGAATTTCGCGGTTGACGATCGCAGCCGTTAGGAAGCGGACCTCGTTAATTCGCTCTGACACCGAAGGAATTGACTGCACGTTCATTGCCATGGTGGACACCTCGAATCGGATTCAGAACGCAACCCCGACAGCCGGGGCACACACCACCGTCGCTCCACACCCGAGAAACCGCTAGGGACAATGGTCCCGACATGATCAAACCTTCGAACCAGACCCGAAAACTTGGTGGTTACGCGTAGCAATGACAGGGACCTTGGTCCCTGTACCCCTTGTCGGCCTCTCTCTAGCGTCAGGAGCAGTGGGGCCGCCCGGCTCTATTTGGCGCGAGGATCGGACTAGGGGTGGAGCAACAGCGAAGAAAAGATTGGATCCTGTTCGGCTCGCTCTGGGCCGTCTTCTCGACTGTCGGCTTCTACTTGGTTCTTGGCATAGACCTGCTGCCCAGTCAGTGGGCACACGAAGCCGAAGTCGTCGATGACGCCTACATCCTCCTCATGGGGCTCTCAATCCCCATCTTTGCCGGCATTGCAGCCGTGCTCCTGACAAGCCTCATTCGCTTTCGTGTCAAGGTCGACGGCATCCCCACTGAAGACGGCCCTCCGGTTCAAACAAACCGAAACTTCGTACGGCTTTGGGTGGCCGCTACCCTCTCACTGGCCCTGATGATCACGGTAAACCCAGGCTTCATTGGCATCGCCGAACTGCGGGGTGAGCCAAGTGCTGACATCGTCGTCGAGGTCCAATCACAGCGCTGGTCATGGAAAGTCAACTACGAAAATGGCGCCGAGACCTTCAACCAGCTCTACCTTCCAGCCAACAAGCGGGTCCGGTTCGACATTACCTCCCTTGACCTCGTCCACTCCTTCTGGATCCCTGCATTTCGGGTAAAAATTGATGCCGTTCCGGGAAGAGTCACCCATCTCTACGTAACCCCCGATCGAGTCGGGTCCTTTGAAGACGACTTCAACCTGAGAGTGCAGTGTGCCGAAATATGTGGTCTAGGCCACGCCCAGATGGCAATGCCAGTAAGCGTGTTGGCACCCACCGACTTTGATGCCTGGGTGAGCGACCTGGCAGAAGGAGCCTGATCAGCCATGAGACAACTTCTGCGGGCCGTCATCTTCGGCATCCTCGGATACCTGGTCGGTGCCCTACTCACCTGGCTTGTACGCGGTGGATCCCTCAGTGATGAGGTGTGCGTGGTATTTGGTTACGTCGTAGGTCTTATCGGCTGGCTCTTTGGAATCGGCATGGGAGATACCTGGATTCGGGAGTGGTTTGGCCTTCCAGCCCGGGAGTCTGAGGTCTCCGGCTGGAAGCGCTACCTGGGTTTCTCAACAGACCACAAGGTGATAGGAGTCCAATACCTAGCAACCTTCATCGTTGTCATGTTGCTCGGTGGAATAGCAGCCCTGATCCTGAGGTTCGAACTGGCGCAGGCTGGCGAGGGCATCCTCAATGCTGACCGCTACAACCAAGTCATGAGCATGCACGGCATACTCATGGTCGCCGTAGCAGTTGCGGCAATCCTCGGATCATTTGGCAACTACTTGGTCCCGATCATGATCGGGGCCGACGACATGGCATTCCCCCGTCTAAATGCCGTTACTTTCTGGCTGATTCCACCTGTAGCCATAGGCCTGCTGGCCGCCCCCACACTCGGCAGCTTTGATTCTGGATGGACCGCCTATCCGCCGCTGAGTGTTGTCAACAACGGTGGCCAAATCCTGTTCGTGTTGGCGGTCACAACGTTTGGTCTCTCGTCAATTCTCGGTGGGCTAAACGTCATCACAACTGTTGTCACCATGCGCGCACCGGGCATGACCTGGGGCAGGCTCCCGATCTTCGTCTGGGCTGCATTTGCAGCGTCGATGATCAGCCTCCTCACTACTCAGTTTTTCGCCGCTTCACTTGTTCTAATTGCCATGGACAGAGTCGCCGGAACCGTCTTTTTCAATGGTGCCGCTGGCGGAGACCCGCTTCTCTACCAGCACCTCTTCTGGTTTTACTCCCACCCAGCGGTCTACGTCATGGTTCTTCCAGGCTTCGGCGTCGTTCTTGAGACCATCACACACATGTCTCGCAAGCCACTGTTCGCCTACAAGGCTGTCGTAGTATCACTTCTCACCATCGCTGGCCTGAGTGTCATCGTGTGGGCACACCACATGTTCACCAGCGGCATGGCCGAGTACCTGCACGGGCCTTTCATGTTCGCCACTGAAATGATCTCTGTGCCTACGGGAGTGATCTTTCTCTCGGCCGTGGCAACCCTATGGCGTGGCAAGTTGTGGATGAAGACCCCATTGTTCTTTGCAATGACCTGGGTCTTCCAGTTCCTCATGGGTGGTGTAACCGGCATCTTCCTAGCTGACGTAGTCACCGATGTAAGCCTCCACGACAGTTACTTCGTAGTTGCCCACTTTCATTACACGATCATGGGCGGAATGATCTTCGCCTTCCTCACCGGCATCTTCTTCTGGTTCCCAAAAATTACTGGCCGCATGATCAACGATCGATTGGGAATCATCTTTGCCCTCTGGCTCACCATCGGCTTCCAACTCACGTTCCTTCCACAGTTCTGGTTAGGAACTAACGGTATGAACCGACGTATCGCCGACTACCCGGAACAACTGGAAGGAGCGAACTTGTTTTCCACAGTTGCGGCATTCTGTCTCGGCGCCAGTTTCCTGTTACTGGTCTACATCTTGCTCACTGGTGCAAGGCGCGGCCCGAAGGCAGGCAACAACCCTTGGAATGCCAGCACCCTTGAGTGGCACGTCTCTTCTCCTCCACCGGAACACAACTTCTCTGGCCAGCCAACCGTGGTTGGCCACCCATACCGGTACGGAACCGCTGGCTCACGCCACGCTGAGTTCGCTGGCATGACAGCAGTCGAACAGATCCCACCTGAGCAGACCGGGACCGGCGAAGGAGGGGACTATGAGTGACAAATCCAAAGGTTCAACGGAGCTAGCTGCTGTGATCCAGCGGGGCTGGTTTACAGCTGGCGCTTTAGCGGTCCTGACCCTCATCGAGTACTTCGTGGCTACGAGCGTCGACAGACCAACTCTGTGGCTCCTACCGTTCATCGTTGCCAAGGGTGGCCTGATCCTTGAGGTCTTTATGCACTCCAGCGACCTCACAACCCTCGACGGAGGTAACGCCTGATGGCCATGACCGCCACCCCCGAGGCAGTTCACAGCCGGGCAGAGGCGACGTACCGTCCAGCTGCCAACAGGCTGGGACTCTGGCTATTCCTAGCCTCAGAGACCTTCCTTTTCTCCGCCTTTATCTCCTCGCGGTTTGTTGTATCCGGAACAGACCAGCCCGAACACCTCAATCAGGGCCTTGCCCTCCTGCTGACTCTGCTACTCCTGTGGTCAAGTATCAGCGCCTTCAGGGCCGAAGCCGCCATGGCCCACGACAATCGCCGGTTGTTCCAGCGCGAAATTCTCACGACCATCGTTCTGGGAGTGTTGTTCCTCGTTGGTGTTGGAGTCGAGTTCAACGAAGCACTTGCGGACTTCCCCGCCAACACCATCTATGGCAGTTCCTTCTTCATGCTCATCGGATTGCATGCCTTCCACGTGCTCACCGGCATCCTGGCCCTTGGCGTGGTATGGAACTTGGGACGTCTGGGCCACTACGGGTCCGACAACCACTGGCCAGTTGAGGGTGTCGTCAAGTACTGGCACTTTGTCGATCTCATGTGGGTGGCCATCTACCCAACCCTCTACCTCTTCGGCGGCTCGTGAGTAGACGCCGTTCGGCGCGGCCCCGGGCCGACGAGCGGCGTGGAGCCGGTATGCGGGGGACACGTGAAGCCACTGTGGTCGTTTTGGGCACGACCATGGCCGTATTCTTCATCTGCCTCGTGGCTCTATGGATCTTCGCCGGCCCTGGGAGGATGCCCGAACGACGTACGATCGTGATCCCGACAGGCACGGCTGATCTCATCGCCGCAGGCCAGAACCCTCTCGATCTACCTGCCAACTGGAGTTTCCGTAGTGGTGATGTACTCGTGTTGGACAACCGCGACAAAGTAGGCCACTACGTTGGAGCCTGGTTTTCTCCCTACGGCGAGGCGACAGAAATAACAGTCACCGTCTCAGCCACAGTGTTTTGCACGCTCCATCCGGCCGGTGAGATCTACATAGACGTGACACCAAGGCGAACCGATTGGATCCTTGCTGTTCCACCGACCCTCATGGTCGGCCCAGCCTTCGGACTAGTCCTGTTATTAGCACTAAGACTGCTACGACACCTTGAGGACCCAGAGCCCTCTACCAACAATGCTGATGGTCAACGGCGGCGAAAAGATGAGAGATCGATGGAGTTTGTGCCGGAAGCCACAGAGGACCCGGGACCTTCGTCCCTACCACCGAGCCAGGAGTAACACCAGAATCACTGCGGCGTCAGGGGGCCATCCATGACTAGACCTGAACACGGCCATGCGCGAGCAAAGGAACGAAAATTGATACATGAAGTCTTCAAAAAGATCACGGCCGTAGCTCTAGCCGCCGCTGTCACACTTCCCCTTTCAGCATGTGGAGGCGGTAGCGGAGGACCCCCTAGCGGATCCGTAACATCAACTTCTTCGGCCGACATCTCGATCGATGGCACCGAGTTTGCATTCGCCCCGGCCGATGTAAGCATGAAGGTAGGCCAGACAGTGAACGTGACATTCGACAACAAGGGTGTCGTGGACCACGAGTGGGCAGTTCTCAAGGAGGGCACCCAAATCAAGGACGAGGCTGACTTCGCCGAGTCAATGGTCCTGTTCGAGGTCGAGGCCATTCCGGCTGGCACTTCGGCAACCCAGACCATCACCTTCGAAAAGGCCGGGCGCTACCAGATCATCTGTGCGCTGCCGGGCCACTTCGCTGCAGGAATGAACGGAATCCTGACGGTTTCCTGAGCTAAACGGCTCAGCAATTCAACTTGGGGCCTCTCCACCCAAGAGTTGCCCCGCGTACCAGCGGGCAAAGGCTGCAACGCTGGGTTCTAGATACGAGAACATGCCCTGACGAGCAACCGGTGAGCGCAGTCCAGCATGCTGTTCTTCAAGCATGGGAATGTCCTCTTCGAGGGCCAGGTCGAATCGCTCGTAATAGGAACTGACCCTGTCTGAGAAATCCACGTGTTCGATGGTGGCCTGTGGAAAGCACACCACCTGTGCACAGTGACACCGGTTGGGGCCATCCGGGTAGATCTCATAGAGCCACATGGCATCAGACCCAAATGCGACAACAGTGTTGGGAAACAGCCAGGAATAGCGGACCCCGGCACGTAGCCGGCCCTCGAGTTGACCGATCACGGGAAGAACCTTCTCCTGGGTGCCATCAAGGAGGCCTCCTGTGCCAGCCGTGGTTCCAAAATGCGTGGCAAACGCACCGCTCACGACCTCTGGCTCGTCGGGTTCATCGTAGGTCTCGTCAATGCTCGTCGGGTGCACATATGGAATGTGGTAGTACTCGTTGAAGACTTCCGCGAAGGCCTTCCAGTTGCAGTCAACAGTGAACTCGCGGCGCCTAGTAGTGACCATGGCCTCAACAGGCCAGGCTTCGTGGAGGGTCGCAAAGTCTCCGAGCCACATGTCGATAGGTGGAGGGCTGGCCTCAAAGCTCAAGAAGGTGAAACCGACCACTTCAGCGAGTGCAAACTCTGTCAGGCCGTGCTCACCTTTCTCAAAGCCTCCGGTACGACCCATGCTTGGCGCTGCCAGCAAGCATCCATCTAACCCATACGTCCAGAAGTGGAAGCGACACCGCATCCGGGCGCATTTCCCTTCTCCCAACATCACCTGTGCCGATCGGTGACTGCAACTATTGGCGTAAGCATGCAGATTCCCGTCGTCTCCTCTGACAATCACCACGGGCACACCTGCAAGGTCCATTGCGCTGTAGTCGCCCACCTCCGGCCAACGATCTGAACGCCCAACACCAATCCACCCAGTGTGAAAGATCGACTGCAGTTCAACCCTGAAAAAATCGTCATCTGTGTAACAGGTGGGAGGAAGCGATCGCATACTGTCGGCGGGCCCGATACACGATTCCAAGTCATCCCTGGTCCGTTGGGCCAACGTCTCCGTCAGTTCTTTGATCCCTTTCACGTGCCAGATCATACGACTGGCGCCAGATGTAGCTCCAGCCCAAAAGGTCAGATGTCCGACCCGCTGTTGGCAGAGCCGGAGAAATCATTCAGGCCGAGCGTCTCGCGCTCGTCGTCGGTCCTCTCCATCACGTGCTTGTCGAGCGGTATTCCAATGGCATCAGCTGAGCGGACCAAACCGTTGAAGATGGCCACCGTCGCAGCCGCATCAACAAGTCCACCGGGCCCCACTTCTGCCAGCATCCGGCCATCTAGCTGTCTTGCAGTCTCTGGGTTGTCGTGTGCCGCCTCCGCATAGGCAGCCAACAACTCTCCATGTGGGACACCTGAATCAACATCCCCCCTAATGGTTCCTACAAGGTCGACCACCTGGTCAAGAGCGTTGCTGCTCTCACGGAGCAGCATCACATGTGAGGATGTTCAGTAAAAGCACTCATTCAGAGCAGAAGTGCGAGCAGCAATCAGTTCGATCTGTGGACGGCTCAGGGAGCGGTGACGCCATACCATCTCATAGAACTCTTCTCCGTCATACATGCTTGAGACCATCGCCATGCGCCGTGCATTGTCGGCTGGTACGTAGGAGAGGGCCCTAGCCACGTTTGGACCCTTCCAGCCATCAACCAACCACGGGATGTAGGCCCCACCTTCTGCGACGCCCTCGGGCGCCTCACCGACGGTCTCACCGGCAACTACCATTGGAAGTGGCTGGCGGGGCCTTCCCAGTAACCCGCAGAAGATGTCGATCGGTACGGTTAGCACTACCAGGGCCACAAGCTCTGCATAGAGTCCTGGGCCCATCAAGTCGATCGCCTCTGCTGCCCAAACACCCGTAATCCGTCCAGACTCAGCTGTCACGCGCTGGATGACCTCAAGCACCAGGTCTGAGACACCACCAGCATCAGTTTGATCAATGTTGGAAAGGGCCGGAATCGCCGTGCCTATAGGTCGCTGGCCTGCAGCCATCGCCAACCTTGAGGCCTCCACAATCGCAAGTCGTTGTTTACCGGTCCACCAGGTTCCGGGCTGCCCTAGACCATGCCAGGTATTTTCGAAGGCTAAGAGGATCTTTTCATCGACCGGGTGGGCAAAGGAGTCCTTTGAAAACGAATCCATCATTGCCAACCTAGTGTTACAGGTAGAAGGCCCTGTCTCTAGACGTTGTTCCAGACAGGCACCGCTGCAAAAGAACCTCATACCGCTATCCTTGTTTCTACTCTGGTCAGCACCGCTGGCCGGTGGGTTCGCAGGCGGGCTTTGGCCCTTCCAGTTGCTGTGAACCGCCTTCCAGCCATTCCGACCTCGCCAAACGTGTTGACGCGTAGCGAACTACCAAAAACCCCCGCACATCCGCGGGCAAGGAGCAAGATGTCCACCACCTTCAGCGACTTGGGCGTTCCCGGTCGCATCTGCGACCTCCTCAATCGTCGCGGGATAACTAAGCCATTTGAGATCCAGGCTGCCACAATCGCCGATGCCCTAGAAGGCCGCGATGTGTGTGGCCGTGCCCCCACCGGATCAGGTAAGACGCTGGCATTTGGTATACCGCTGCTAGCCGATGTCGAAAAAGCTGAGCCCCGCGAGCCACGTGCCCTAATTCTGGCCCCCACACGCGAACTGGCAGAACAAATCTCCAAAGAGCTTCTTCTACTTGCCGGCAACGTCTCGATCGGAGTGGTGTATGGAGGCGTCAGCTACGGCCCACAACTAAATGCCCTCAGGAAGGGCGTCGACATTCTCGTGGCATGCCCCGGACGCCTCGAGGACCTGATCGACCAAGGGGCCCTCTCGCTCGCGAGCGTCAATCGAGTGGTACTCGACGAAGCTGACCGAATGGCCGACATGGGTTTCATGCCTGCCGTGCGCCGGCTACTTGACCAGACTGATCCGGACCGGCAGACAGTTCTGTTCTCAGCCACCCTTGACGATGATGTGGCCCGCCTCACCCGCGACTACCAGCGGAATCCGGTCAAGCATGAGGTCGGTGACGAGACACCCGACATCACCACGGCTCAACACGTCTTCTGGAACGCCACACAAGGCAACCGCCGCGAAATTGCTGCTGAGGCTATAGACGCTGTCTGGCCGACAATTATCTTCTGTCGGACGCGCCACGGCTCCGATCGCCTCAGTCGACAACTAAGCAAGGGAGGCCTCAAGACAGCAGCTATCCACGGTGGCCGCAGTCAGGCACAGCGCACAAAGGCACTGGGTGACTTCAAGAACGGCCACATCCATGCGCTGGTAGCAACTGATGTGGCTGCCCGCGGCATCCACGTCGACGGGGTTGCGTCAGTCATCCACTTTGATCCACCAGAGGACCACAAGGCCTACGTCCACCGTTCAGGACGCACCGCCCGCGCTGGCAAGACCGGTGTGGTGATCTCGCTGGTCCAGCCCAACCAACTCAAGGACATGCGACGCATGCAACGACGGGTTGGCTTAGAAGAGCCGTGTACCGAGCCAGACGCTACGGCCCTTTGGAGACTGTCACCGGTGCCAGCCCACAGCCCACGAGACGCGGATACCAAAAGGTCCAAGTCCGACCACAACAACCGTTCCTCTGACAGGTCCAGCCAGAGCCAGAAGCCCAACTCCCGCAATGCTGGAGCGAACCGGTCACGCAATGGATCTGGCACCAGCCCTACCAGGAAAAAGAATCAAAACCGGCACCGTGGCAGGAGTGCTTCCAACGGCTCAAGTGTGAAGAGCCGAAAGTCTCAATCCGGGGCCGGGTCAGGCACGAGCAACCGAAATGAGCCACAAAAACAGAGCTCGGTCGCAAAGGGCTCCAATGGCAACACCGCGAAAGCCGTCAGGAGGAAGGGCTCAAACAGCAACAAACGGGGTCGGCATCCTGCCAAGACCGCCAACGGGGGAAACCGCAAGGCTCGAAGGGCACACCTGCAGCGCACCAGCCAATGACCCTGTGGGTGCCTGTCACCCGATAACAGGTAAACCTGCGTGAGGTTCCGGAACAGACAGCACGTAGACTTCCCGGACCGTGTCACTCACGACATGGCTTTTTAATGTTTAACGAAAGCGAATGTGATTGTCATGCCTTCCGGCACAGTTAAGTTTTTCAACTCCGAAAAGGGTTACGGTTTCATCAATGTTGAAGGTGGAGAGGACGTGTTCGTCCACTACTCCAACATCGACGGTTCCGGCTACAGGAGCCTCGACGAAGGCCAGACGGTTGAGTTCGAAGTAGGTGAGGGCCGCAAAGGCCCGGAAGCCCTCAACGTACGCAAGGTCTGACCCAAGCAACCAACCCTTATCGGCCCCTGTCGCTAGGCAGTGGCCGATAAGCAGACTAGAAGGCACACCTCTGGCCGTATCTGGCCTAAACCGCGTCGACTGACATTGACAGGTATTTGCTCGCGGATTGACAGATAGGTTCATGCCGTGACTGTCTTCCGGAACCTCCTCGACGCCAAGGGGTACCTGATCCTTGACGGTGCCATGGGCACGCAGTTGTTCGATGCCGGCCTGTCCTCTGGCGATGCCCCCGAGTTCTGGAACCTTGACCATCCTGACAGTGTCAGCGACATCCATCGTTCCTATGTGGCTGCCGGTTCCGACATCGTCCTCACTAACACCTTCGGAGGCAATCGACAACGACTCAGACTCCACGACCTCCATGAGCGCGTCGCCGAGGTGAACACCGCTGGAGCAAAGTGTGCCCGAGTCGCCGCAGATGAAGTTGACAGACCGGTACTGGTCGCCGGCTCCATGGGACCAACAGGCGAGTTGTTAGAACCTCTCGGGACACTCTCCGTGGCTGACACTGAGGCCACGTTTGCAGAACAGGCTGAAGCTCTTGCGGCAGGTGGAGTCGATCTGATCTGGATTGAGACCCTCAGCGACCTACCGACTGTTGAAGCAGCACTCAGCGGTGCACGGCGCGCCACCGATCTCCCGGTCGTGGCAACCCTCAGCTTTGACACTGCCGGTCGCACGATGATGGGTCTAACCGGGACAGAGGCAGGCCAACGCCTATCCGAACTCGGTATTGATGGAATGGGCGCCAACTGTGGTGCCAACCTGGCTGACACCGAGGCGGCGGTTGCCGACATTCGGGCAGAAGTCGGAAACCTGCCAGTTGCCTCCAAGGCCAATGCGGGCATTCCCATCTGGGATAGATCTGTCCTCTCCTACGACGGTACGCCCGAGGTGTTAGCTGCACATGCCTGCAGGGCTAGAGAGGCAGGTGCAAACCTCATCGGCGCCTGCTGCGGTAGTACTCCTGCCCACATCTCGATGATGGCTGAAGTACTGGCCGGAAGGGTACCGATACCAGACATCGGGCCACCCGAGGGGACCCGGGTTAATGAAGCGACGATCGATCCAGATTACCGACAATCTGGTCGCCGCTCAGGCCGACGGAGGCAGGGTTAGCCTCGCAGCCAGTTCATCAGTAACCCAGTGCACGTTCGGCTGCGCGGACTCCCTGCACGATCAGATGCCGGGTGTCATCGAAGTCGTAGTCGACGTCTGGGTCTTCCGGTGGCATTTCGATGTGAAGCACATCTAGCCCAATCGGGACATCCTGCCACTCCTGTCGAGTCAGTTCTGCTGCCGCAGCCCTAAAGCCGGTCAACATTAGTGAGAGTGCCGTCTGCTTCTCAGGAGACAGAAATCGGGAGGCGACGTCGAGTACTACCAACTGGGTTGGCCGCAGCGAGACCGCATGGCGGAGTGGAACGTTGGATATAACACCACCGTCAAGGTGCATGTCTCCATCCGGTAATTGAACGGCGGGGAACACCCCGGGGATCGCCGTTGACGCGCAGAGAATGTCGACTGCAGGGCCACTATGCCACCAGCAGAGACGGCCGGTCGAGGCAGCCGTGGTGCCAGCGTGGAAGGGAATGCTGGTTTCTCCGATGTCCGCGACAGGAACCCGCTCCTCGATAATCTGCCGGAGTTTCTGGCCGCTGTCGAAACTGGGCTTCCCCCGCAGGATTGAACCAACGGTACGAACGATGTTCCCCTTCATTGGTGACTTGTCGACAAGGCTGCACCAGATTTCCTCCAGATCTCCGACCTGATCGAGGGTGGGTGAATGGGCAATCAAGATCCCGTTCAGCGCTCCGGCCGAGACTCCGACCACTTGGTCGGGAAAAATGCCCTGCTCGAAGAGAGTTCGAAGCATCCCGACCTGGGCAGCACCACGTACCGCGCCTCCAGAGAGAACGAACACCGTGTTAGGTGGTGGCCCAGGACGGCGAAGTCGCCTAAGGAAGCCGGGAAGTAGCATCACCTGATACTCCCACGTCTGTATGCCTTGGTAGGTTCATCAGGCTCCGCCTCACAAATCGGAACTGCCTCATGGTGCATCCTGCCACGCAACTGAACTCGGCCTAGGCAGGCCGCTCTGGCCCGACGGGGTGTCACCTGCGTGGTCACCTGCTTGAATGGTCCTTCTGACCTGCTGAATACGACGATCTCAAAGGGGACTCAAAGCAATGGCTACCGACTATTCAAAGGTGCTGCTGGACGAATCAGAGATGCCCACGCAGTGGTACAACGTGATTCCCGATCTGCCCGAGCCTCCCCCACCACCACTCCATCCGGGAACCCTTGAGCCGATAGGACCAGATGACCTGGCTCCACTGTTCCCCATGGCCCTGATCATGCAGGAGGTCTCAACAGACTCATACATTGACATCCCCGGTGGAGTCCTTGACATCTACAAGCTGTGGCGTCCCACACCCCTGCTGAGAGCAAGGCGTTTAGAGAAGGCTCTGGACACCCCCGCAAAGATCTTCCTCAAGTATGAGGGTGTCAGTCCGGCAGGTTCCCACAAGCCCAACACGGCAGTACCCCAAGCTTTCTACAACGCCCAAGAGGGTGTGAAGCGACTCACAACTGAGACGGGTGCGGGCCAGTGGGGATCCGCTCTAGCCTTCGCTACCGCCCAGTACGGACTCGACTGCGAGGTCTGGCAGGTCCGGGCCTCATACGACCAGAAGCCATACCGCAAAACGATGATGGAGATCTGGGGAGCGAACGTTCACCCCAGCCCCTCAAACCTGACCGAGGCTGGCCGTGCGATTCTGGCTACCGATCCCGGCAGCCCCGGCAGCCTCGGCATCGCCATCTCCGAAGCCGTGGAACAGGCCGGTCCTGACCCTGACACCCGTTATGCGCTCGGCAGCGTCCTGAACCACGTGCTGTTACACCAGACAATTATCGGTGAAGAGGCCCTGTTGCAATTGGCCAAGGTCGAGGAGACCCCCGACATCCTGGTCGGCTGCACCGGCGGAGGTTCCAACTTTGGTGGCCTATCCTTCCCCTTCCTACGTGAAAAATTGGCCGGCCGGATGAACCCGACCATCCGCTGCGTGGAACCTGCCTCGTGCCCCTCCCTAACACGCGGCGAATACCGCTACGACTTCGGCGACACCGGACAGTTGACTCCCCTCGTGAAGATGCACACCCTTGGTCACGGCTTCGTACCGGACCCCATCCACGCCGGGGGCCTGCGCTACCACGGCATGGCGCCCCTGGTAAGCCACATCTACGAACTTGGCCTGGTCGAGGCCGAGTCGATCCACCAGACCGAGTGCTTTGCTGCGGCCATCCAGTTTGCCAAGAGCGAGGGGATCGTGCCCGCACCAGAGCCCACCCACGCCATCGCAGCAGCAATCCGCGAGGCCCTGCGCTGCAAGGAGAGCGGTGAGGAGAAAGTCATCTTGACCGCACTCTGTGGCCACGGGCACCTAGACCTGGCCTCCTACGAGCAGTACTTGGCCGGCCAACTGGTCGACTACGACTATCCCGAAGAGAAGATCGCAGCCGCCATGGAGCAGGTTCCGGTCCTGGGCTGAAATACGTCGGTGAGGGGCCTGCAGGCCGGGTATCTGATCACGAGCTAACCATCAAGGTTGCGTGCCTCGTAACCAATAGTCGTTGAGTCACCGTGGCCGGTGTGGACCACTGTTTCTCCCGGCAAAACAAACAACTTGGTTTTGATGCTCTCAAGGAGCAATTCGTGGCTAGAGAACGAACGGCCGGTGGCACCCGGGCCACCTTTAAAGAGTGTGTCACCCGAAAAGACAGCACCTAGTGTCGGTGAGTAGAGGCAGCATCCGCCTGGCGAATGCCCCGGAGTGTGGAGGATCGAAAGGTTCTCCCCACCTACTGAGATTGCCTCTCCCTCCCTTAGTTGGTCATCGACGCGCCGGTCTGGATAAACGACATCCCACAACATTGAGTCCTCAGGATGGAGCCAGATTGGAGCATCGGCATCCTCAGCCAGTTCGGCCGCAGCATTTATGTGGTCATTGTGGCCGTGGGTGCAGAGCACCCCCAACACATTCCTTCCAGCCACTGCTTCGAGAATCGGGCGGTGGTCGTGGGCAGCGTCGACTACCACCACTTCCCGTTCATCTCCGATGACCCAGATGTTGTTATCGACAGGGAAGTCTTCACCGTCCAGTGAAAATACGCCGCTGGTTACAACGTGGGCAACCCTCAGGGTCACTCAACAGTAAGGAACACAGTGCTTTCCCCCTCCGGCGGAACACCACAATTCTTGCACCCGGAGAATTCGGGATCAAGTCATTCAGCTACCGGTCAGTCATCCCCTGCACCCGGGCGGCCCTGGCCGGGGGCGACAGTCCGGGCCAGGATACCCAGGGTGGCCCGTAGGTTGGTCTCACTGATCACCGGGAAGATGGCGTCAACGGCCGCCTCCCAGTCTGGGTGGACGTCGGTCCAGTCGTAGGTCGAGGTGACCAGGGTGCCCCCGTCGATCGGCTCCAGGTCGTAGCCGTAGACGTGGCCGATGGGCGGCTGCAGGTTGGCACTCTCGATGCCCCAGGCAATAGCCCGGTCAACCTCGAAGCGGGTGATAACCACCTCTACCTCGTACTCACCCAGGGGGAAGTCCTGCAGCGAGTCGCGGTCCATCTGTACGGTGAATCGGTCACCAACCGCCGACACCGGGTCGCCGTCAGCCGACATCAGCATCCCGGAGGCGTCAATCGATACGTGCCCGGCCGGACTGGCCAACACTTCGAAGATGGTTCCGGGTGATGCGCAGATCGCCCGTTGAACACAGATCTGTCGTTCGTCCATGGTCAAAGGTAGCCCCGCTGACCCTTCTCTGGAGAATCCGGTAGGCGTTTGACACTTCCCAGCGCCTACGGAAAACTCGAGTTGTCCATCTCGATGACGAGGTGGCGGGACGAATGGAATACCGACGATGGCCTGGAACCCTCAGGGTCACAACACGACTACAGAACGCAGTACCTCACCGCGCTCCATCTTCTCGAAGGCTGCCTCTACTTGGTCAAGGCTGATGGTTTCAGAAACAAAGCGATCAAGGTCAAGACGCCCCTGAAGGTAAAGGTCTATGAGCATCGGGAAGTCTCGGCTCGGCAGACAATCGCCGTACCAAGAGGACTTAAGTGTTCCCCCGCGGCCAAAAACTTCGATCATCGGCAGTTCTATCTTCGCCTCCGGGCTGGGGACACCCACGAGTACCACAGTTCCGGCCAAGTCCCTAGAGTAGAAAGCCTGTTCGTAAGTGGATGGCAGGCCGACCGCTTCGATTGCCACATCGACCCCATTGCCGCCCGTAATCGCTCGGATGGCCTCAACTGGATCCTCTTGTGAGGAATCGATGGTGTGAGTAGCACCAAACTCGCTAGCCAGTTTCAGCTTTCGGGAATCAACATCTACGGCGATGATCGTGTGCGCTCCAGCAAGACGCGATCCCTCGATCGCAGCGTTGCCGACTCCACCACATCCAAACACGGCTACCGAGTCACCGCGGCCCACCTGGGCGGTGTTCATCGCCGCTCCAAGACCAGCCATGACACCACACCCGATGAGACCAGCTGCCTCGGGCCTAGCAGCGGGATCGACCTTGGTGGCCTGACCGGCCGCCACCAAGGTCTTTTCGGCAAAGGCACCTATGCCCAGTGCCGGTGACAACGGTTGGCCTTCAAGGGTCATCTTTTGTGTCGCGTTGTATGTCTCGAAACAGTTCCAAGGCCTGCCACGCTGGCATGAACGGCACTGGCCACAGACCGCACGCCAGTTCAAGATCACGAAGTCGCCCGGGGTCACGTTGACTACCCCATCACCGATTTCCTCGACAATCCCGGCAGCCTCGTGGCCGAGCAGGAACGGGAACTCGTCGTTGATCGCACCTTCCCGGTAGTGGAGGTCGGTATGGCAGACACCGCAGGCCTGGATACGGACTAACACCTCACCTGGCTCGGGATCGGGAACTTCAATAGTCTCTATTGAGACAGGTTCCCCCTTGGCTCGGGCTATAACCGCCCTGACACTGTGTGGCATCCGGTGCCCTCCGATCTGTTCGAACGCGGGGACGCTAACACTGGCCCCACCAGTACGCGGCAGGTGTGGCCTGCTAGTACTTATTGAAAACCGCTCTGAGTGGTAACACCTCATCTGAGCGATCAGTCAGGCCACACTCTCCTTAGGCGGCGCCAGGTCTCTCCAATTGCCTCAGGAAGTACTCGCGTCTCAGCGGTCGTGGTGGTGAAGTTAGTGTCGCCCGACCACCGGGGAAGAACGTGCACGTGTACGTGCCCCTCAATTCCTGCACCTGCTGCTCGGCCAAGGTTAAGACCCACATTTACGCCCTCGGGTGAGAGGCCCTCCTCAAGTGCCGTAACAGCGGTCCGCACGGTCGTCCAGAGCTCGCCGTACTCCTCCTCAGTCAGGTCTCCAAGGGTTGCTGCGGATCTCTTAGGAAGCACAAGCATGTGGCCACTCGAATACGGGTAGGCGTTCATGAGCACAAAGCAAGAAGCACCTCGGTGCACGATGAATGACTCGTCATCTGGAATGTTGGCCTGCTCAATTGACTCGAAGAGTGACAGGCCGCCCTTACCTGAAACCGGCCCAGTGGAGTCCGTTTCAGTCAGGCCCTCTACATAGGACTGGCGCCAACCGGCCCAGAGATGTTCAAGGCCTCTCATGCCCGAGTGTCCACTTCTTCAGTCAGCCGCTCCAGAAATGCACCGAGTTGAAGATCGCGTTCAGGTGAATCGGTGCCCCTTGCGTTCTCCCCAACTGTTGCGTTGGCTACATCGTCGTCACCGACCACGACAACGTGGGGAATCTTGGCGACCTTGCCAGCCCGCACCCTCTTTCCAAGAGGTTCATCTGCTGGATCCACGGTCGCACGAAAACCTGATTCATTCAGGCGGGAAAGAACCAACTCGGCGTACTCCTGATGCTCAGCGGCCACAGGCAGGACTCTCACCTGCTCTGGCGCCAGCCATGCCGGAAGCGCACCAGCGAAGTGTTCGAGCAGCACACCGAAAAAGCGTTCTATTGAACCCATCAGCGCACGGTGGATCATCACAGGTTGGTGTCTTTCTCCGTCGGAGCCGACGTACTCAAGGCCGAAGCGTTCAGGCAGGTTGAAGTCCAACTGGATGGTCGACAACTGCCAGGGACGGCCAATCGAATCGGTCACGTCCACATCGATTTTGGGTCCGTAGAAGGCACCACCACCCTCATCAACTACATACGACAGTGCAGCGGTGTCAAGGGCGCTCCTGAGCCCATCAGTTGCCATCTCCCAAAGGTCATCATCACCTACGGCCTTCCCCCCGGGCCGCGTTGAAAGTTTGGCTTGGAAGTCTTCGAAACCGAATGCTCTCAGAACCGAAAGGGTGAAATCCAACAACGAAGCCAACTCGGCTGGAACTTGCTCGCGCATGCAAAAGATGTGGGCATCGTCTTGGGTGAAGCCACGGCTACGCATCAGACCATGGATTGCACCCGATAGTTCGTAGCGATATACAGCACCCAATTCGAAGTAGCGCAACGGAAGGTCCCGATAGCTGCGCTGGCTGCTGTCGAAGACCGTGACATGGAACGGGCAGTTCATCGGTTTCGGGTAGTAGGTGGCTCCATCCATCTCCATCGGTGGGTACATACTGTCCGCGTAGAAGTCGAGATGGCCGCTGGTCTCCCAAAGAATCGACTTGGCTATATGCGGGCTGAACACGAAGTCATACCCACCGACCTCGTGCCTCTCCCGGCTGTAGTCCTCGATGAGTTTGCGAACCAGAGCTCCTCTGGGATGCCAAACGGCCAGACCGGGCCCGAGTGACTCAGGCCACGAGACAAGGTCCAGATCTACAGCGAGCCTCCTGTGATCACGTTTTTCGGCCTCAAGGAGACGGTGGAGGTGGCCTGCCAGATCCTTCTTGGAAGCCCAAGCTGTTCCGTAGATGCGTTGGAGCATCGGCTGGCTCTCGTCACCACGCCAGTAGGCACCGGCCACCTTCTGAAGAGCAAAGTGGCCGAGCCGACCCGTTGACGGCACGTGTGGCCCCATGCACAGGTCTACAAAACCATCGCCAGTCCGGTAGTAGCTCAGTGATCCAGAGACGTCTGCACTAGCTTCACCACTCAGTTCGGTGGTGGCATCGCCGTTACTTACCTTTTCGATGATCTCACACTTGTAGGGATGTCCGGCGAACAGCTCCATAGCCTCAGCAGTGTTCGTTTCGTAACGCTCAAAAAGCTGATCCGATGCGACGATTTCTCGCATCCTGGAGTCGATAGCCTCAAGGTCTTCAGGGTTGAAAGTGGCTTTCTCGGGCAACAAAAAGTCGTAGTAGAAGCCGTGGTCGATCGGAGGCCCGATCGCGTAAGTCGCACCGGGCCAGAGATCGAGGACAGCTTGTGCGAGGACGTGTGCGGTGGAATGGCGGATTATGTACAGACCTTCATCACTGTCGGCCGTGACTATCGAGACCGCAGCCCCGTCGGGGAGAGGAACCGCTAGATCCCTTTCCACACCATTGACTATTGCGACAAGGGCCACCTTGGCGAGGCCCGGGCCGATGTCGAGTGCCAAATCAGCTCCGGTGGCACCATCGGGCAAGGTGCGCTGTGAACCGTCGGGAAGCGAAAGAGTGATGTTTGCCATACCGGTCAGAGGCTACCGATCCCCACCACTCCGACCTGACGCTTTTGTCCCCCGGTCAGAGACGTCCACACCAAGCAGCCGGGCCGCTTGCCTCACTCCTCGCCCCTCAGTGGCCGCTTCATCGATAGCCGCCACGGCCATCCGGACGTCAAGATCATTGTCGAGGGCCTTGCGGACAGCCTCCAATGAATGGTTGCCATCCCCGCTGGAGGCAAGCCGCCACCGATCAAGCCTCTCTTCAGCGGTTAACAAAATGTCTGGCTCCCAATCCCATGAAGTTCGATAGTGGTTTACGAGGAGGCTCAGGCGCAAGGCCATCGGATCCACACGAGCCAACAGGTCCGAGACAAACACCAAGTTGTCCAATGACTTGGACATCTTCATGCCCTGATTGCGAACCATGGCCTGATGCATCCAGTGCCGCGACAGGGACTCCCCGGTCACAGCTGAGGCCATAGCCGACGAACAGTCATGGTGAGGATGGATCAAATCGCTACCCCCACCGTGCAAGTCGACCGTCGGGCCTAGCTGGGTGACGGCCATCGCAGCACACTCCACGTGCCAGCCAGGGCGTCCACGTCCCCATGGCGCGTCCCATGCTGGCTCATCAACAGCCGACGACTTCCACAGGACCGGGTCGAGAGGGTTGTGCTTTCGGGAATCCTCAAGATCTTCTCCCATCTCCTCTCCCCGGAACCGCATCTCAATCTCTGACAGATGACTCAGCGATCCGAACACCTCGGAGCTCGTCACATCAAAGAACACGGCATCACCCGACCGATAGGCCAACCCCCCGTCGAGTAGTTCGTGAATGAAGCTACGGATCGCAGGAATTGCTCCACTAGCCCTCGGCTCGGCCCAGGGAACCAAATTGCCCAATGCCGCCATGTCCTCGTCAAAGCGCCGGGTTTCACCAAAGGCAAGGTCAAGGTGGTGGATGCCCCTCTGTCGAGATGCTGCCAACATGTCATCATCAACATCGGTGATATTACGTACGTAGCGAACAAGATGACCCCGGTCGATCAGTCGACGCTGAAGAACATCGAACGTGACATAGGTACACGCGTGCCCGAGGTGGGTAGCGTCATACGGAGTTATCCCACAGGTGTAGAGGCTGACCATCTGACCGGGCCGGAAAGGCACGATCTCACCTCGGGCTGTGTCATACAACCTCATGGGTGATCTGGAATCGGACTCCACGGATTCGCCTACTAGAACCAGCTGAGATGCGCCCGATGTCGCTTTGACCTACTGCCACCGTGATGTGATAGCAGTCGTTGATCTATGACAGCGGCACCATGAACGCCTTGGTCGTCATCGCATGCCTCCACCGCCTGGCAACTATTCCTAGAACCAAGGACCGCTCCATATCCGGCCATTGCTAGACGAACGACAATTGCCCTACCCACTGGACCAGTTCTGCCAAGAACATGCATCTCCATGGCACCAGCCTAGGAGATGTGCGAAATCTGCCATCTCGTCCGAACGTCAACTCGGGCAGTACGGTTCAACTGGACACGGTCTCGTGGACAACCATGCTTTTTGTCGTAGGAGGCGTTATGGGGATTCTGGATGGCAAACGAGTGCTCATCACCGGAGTGCTAACTGACGCCTCGATTGCCTTTTCGGTGGCGAAGTTGGCCCAGGAGGAGGGAGCAGAGTTGATCCTTACCGGAGCAGGACGGGGCCTAAGCCTGACCAAGCGCACGGCCCGGAAACTAACCCTTGAGCCGGAGGTTTTGGAGTTCGATGTGACCTCCGCTGAACAAGCGAGAGCGCTTAGAGAGCACCTGTCTACCCACTGGGGTCACGTCGACGGCGCACTCCACGCCATTGGCTTCGCACCAGATGTCTGCCTCGGAGAGGACTTCATGGCACCCAGCTGGGACGATGTAGCCGTGGCAATGCAGATCTCGGCCTACTCGCTTAAGACCCTTGCAGAGGTAGTCGCCCCCCTAATGGGCAAAGGTGGTTCGATAGTTGGGCTGGACTTCGATGCCCGCTACGCCTGGCCGGCGTACAACTGGATGGGTGTAGCAAAAGCCGCCCTTGAATCCGCATCCCGCTACCTGGCCCGCACCCTTGGTCCAAATGGGATCAGGGTGAACCTTGTTGCTGCAGGTCCAATCAGAACCATGGCAGCAAAGAGCATCCCGGGCTTTGGGGAATTCGAAGACGCATGGGAGGGACGTTCACCGCTCGGCTGGGATGTCAACGATCCTGAACCAACTGCAAAGGCCTGTGTAGCTCTGCTTTCTAACTGGTTCCCTGCAACAACAGGCGAAATGGTGCACGTCGACGGCGGATACCATGCCGTAGGCGCCTGACTACGTCCTGCTCACCATTTCCGGTGGTTAGCCGGACACTCCATCAGCCAGTGACTCTCTTGCAATGCGCATAGGCAAGTGGGTAGGGGTTGACCGGGTTTCCCCTACCTCCCGGGTGGTATTCGAGGTGCAGCAGGTTGGCGTCGGCATTTCCGTCCGATCCAACGAATCCGATGTTGTCACCAGCTGCCACACGTCCCTCAATGCCGAACCGGCGGAGATGAGTACCGAAGTAGTAGTCGCCATTGTCGGCAACGAGGTCAAACGACCGACCCCCTATGGAGTCCCAGCGGTAACTGACCCTTCCTGGAACTGGAGCCACGATAGGAGTGTTGCTGGGAGCAGCTATGTCGACTCCCTCATGGGTACGACCACCTGATCTGGGCTCACCCCAAGAGTCGTGGAACCTAGTCTCACCCACAACGGGACATAGCCAGTCGGTCGAGTTCACCACGCGCACGACCGCTGAGGTGTTTCGCCTAATCCGTGTTACCTCATCAAGGCGCTTCCTGTCATCCTCATCCAGACGGTCCAGAACCACTTGGTAGGAGTTGCGGATCTCGGACGCGTCGTGGAGTTGCTCGACAAGCAACCTGTTGGCTCTGTCAAGGGCCTCTGAAACATCACGGTTCCTCGAGCGCAGGTCAGCAGCCATCATCGACAGCAGGCTCAGCCGATTGCTTGCCTCAACGATTCCCTTATCAACAAGAAGCCCGATGCGACCTGCTGCTGCTAGTAGTGGCGCTAAGCCAGTTGAGCGGACCACCACCAGGGAATCGGCCGGCCCTTCGGCTTCCACCAGCGAATAGTCTCCGTCAGAACCGGAAGCACCCGCGATTACAGGTACAGAAACAAGTGCAAGGATGCCGAGCGCGAGGAAAAGCGCTGAGAGGCGAGGCACGGTGTCATTCTACCGAGCACTTGGGAGGCGGCGGCGGAACCCGGTCAGGAACATGGGGTGTCGGACTCGTCGTGGATGTCTCCCACCAGTTCCTCAATAACGTCTTCCATGGTCACTATTCCAACTGTCTTCCCCTCCGCCCCACGAACAGCAGCCAGATGGTTCCTAGAGGCCCGCATGGCCATCAAAGCAACCTCCAAGGTTTGTTCTTCCTCCACGACAAGCATTCGACGAATTCCCTCAAGAGGCACGGTCTCATGCATGGCTGCCTCAGGGAGTCTGAACAAGTCCTTTACGTGGATCATCCCAAGGAAAGAATCGCCAGCGGCTGCAATCACAGGCAACCGTGAGTGTCCGCTCTCCAGAATCACCCCCTCAATCTCCGAAATGGTCATCTTGCGATCCACTGAGACGACTCTGGACCTGGGGATCATTACCGACACGACACTTCGACTTCCCAAGTCGAGTGCGCCTGTCAGTAGGTTGTGTTCAAACCCCTCGATCAGTCCTTCCCGCCGCGACGCCTCCAAGATGGCCGCAAGTTCGGGCTTGCCTATAGCCTCATCAAGTTCATCAACCGGCTCCTGTCCGAAGGCGCGGACTGCAAAAGCAGTGAGGCCGTCGAGCAACCAGATGACTGGTGCTATTAGCCGGACGAGTATTCCGTGCATCGGTGCAAGCCGTCGCAAGGTCTTCTCAGGTTCTGCAATAGCAATATTCTTTGGCACCAGCTCTCCCACCAGCATCTGCAGAACAGCCGCTATCCCGATGGCAGTAATCCAGACAGCGGTGTCAATGACACCGCTCGGCAACACGAGACCAACTAGCGCTGGACGAACCAGATCTCCAATGGCAGGCTCCGCCAGTATCCCAAGTAGGACACTACTGAGCGTTATCAGAACCTGAGCTCCCGACAGTTGGTGCCGTAGATCTCTGCGCGCCCTGTAGGCAGCTGCTGCCCCCCTCAGATTCTTCTCGACGGCTTCTTCCAGAACGGCGGGGCGACTCGCAACGACAGCAAACTCGGTGGCCACGAACAAACCGTTCACGATGACCAGAACCGCGACGACTCCAATGGCTATGAGGGTCATGGCTTATCCAGTTCAGAGGACCTAGCAGCGGGCGGCGATACCGAGTCCGGTGCTACTACCCGCAGGGTTGCTATTCGATGTCCATCGACCGCCACCACCTCGATACACCAGCCATCCTCATGGACCATCTCACTGGGCTCGGGAATGTGGCCCAACTTCGCCAATACGAATCCAGCGAGCGTTTCATAGGGACCCTCAGGTACCTGGAATCCGCATACCTCCCCAACCTCTTCCAAGTGGAGTCTTCCGGGGACGACCGTACTGCCACTGTCCTCGACGCTGGTCCGCACCACCCTCGGATCGTGCTCGTCGTCGATCTCACCGACGATCTCTTCAAGCAAGTCTTCCATCGTGATAATGCCCGCTGTCCCACCGTGTTCATCTACTACGACAGCCATCTGCTTCCTGGCAATCCGCATGTCCTCCAGAATCAGTTCGAGATTCCGGGTCTCGGGGACAACGAGCGGCTCGTGCATGAGGTTGCTAACTGGAATCCCGGAACGCTCCGCGGCAGGTACCCCATAGATGGACTTCACGTGGACCACACCGATGACATCGTCAAGGTCTTCGAAGAAGACGGGGAACCTAGAGAACCCTGTGGTCACACACTTCTCCACCAGGGTGGAGGTGGGGTCATCATGTCGGAGAGCTTCAACCACCACCCGTGGCACAAGAACATCCGCGGCGGTCTTGTCTCCAAACCGAATCGATCTCGTCAGTAAGATGGCATCTTCTGAGTCGATGTCACCGCCGCTAGACGAGGATCGAACTACCGACTCGAACTGCTCAAGGGTATGCGAAACCCCCAGTTCCTCCCTGGGTGATACCCCCAGGCTCTTTACTAGAGCGTTTGCCACTCCATTCAGCACGACAACCAGCGGACGGGTGAGCACCCCGTAGGCAGCGATCATCGGGGCCAGTCGTCGGGCAGTCCTGTCTGGTGATGCGAGGGCTAGGTACTTCGGAACCTGCTCGCCGAGCACCAGGTGCATGGTCGTAGCTAACGCGACAGCCAACACGATGGTCAGCCCCGTTGAACGATCCTCACCAGTAAAAAGGCGCGCAACCGTGGGCTCAGCTACGAAGCCCAGCATCAGTGCAGACGACGTAACCCCAAACTGTGCTCCTGAAAGATGTCTAGTCAACTTCGTCAGTAGCTTGAGAACTCTCTTGTCCCTAGCACCACCAGCGCTACTTGCCGCCTCTACAACTGCTCTGTCCACAGCTACGAGGCTGAACTCGGCAGCCACGAAGAATGCATTAAGCAACAACAGGGCTACTACGGCGAGGACGCCCATGGGTGTCGACATCTGACCCACAACCCTAGTGACGCCCGAGCAGTATGGCCCGATGCAGGACCATCCGGACTATCTGATTACGTTTCTACGTCCATGGATGATTCCTCGGAGGACAGTGTTTCCATCAGGGCCACCCCGGACCCACTCGCCTTGTCCGCTGCTCGTGCTGCTTCGCGCCTAGCCCGCCAGGTAGCAACTCCGCTCTCAGAGAACGACTTGGGGCTCTCTCAGTACCGGGTACTGGTCTTTTTGTCCGAAAAGGGCCTCGCCCCCTCTGACCTCGCAGGCAGGCTGGATATGACAAGGCCCTCGGTCTCAGCACTCATGGACGGCCTCGTCTGTCGAAAGCTCGTGGAACGCCAACGTGACCCTGATGACGGGCGTCGGGTAACTCACCACCTGACCGAGGCAGGGCGCACCGCACTCACGGTCGCCGACATCGCCTTAGCAGAGAGACTCGCCGAGATCGGAACTTTCCTATCGCCCGAGAAGGCTGAGATCGTCGCCCGGGGCCTCGATCTCTTCGGTGAGGCCCTCCTAGCCGAACGACACTCGGGCAGAGTCGTGTGACAGGCCACAGCCCTGAGGGCCATGCAAGTGCCCGGCACAGGCACATAGCCCAACTGAAAATACCAACATGACGACCCTTGACCTCCTAGCTGGCATGTTGGTCTACGGCGTTGCCATCGTCATGCAGGGAGTGATCGGCTTTGGCGCAAACATGTTGGCGGTGCCGATTCTGGCCCTCATCAACCCAGACTTCGTCCCTGGACCCGTCCTCATCTTGAACCCAGTCATGGCCGCCATCTTCACGCTGAGAGAACGAGGCAGCATAGATAGATACGGTCTGACCTGGGCTCTGGTCGGACGAGTGCCCGGAGTGTTAGTCGGGGTACTAGCTCTGATGGTCATAGCCGAGGATCACCTAGGAACACTTTTTGGCGTACTGGTACTTCTTGCTGTGGGCATGAAGGTCAGTGGCATCCACCCCACCCGAAACCGTCGCTCACTACTCGTTGCCGGTGGACTGAGTGGGTTCATGGGAACCACCGTCGCCGTTGGCGGACCACCGATCGCTCTCCTATACCACGATGCTCCAGGAGTAGTCATGCGTGCAACCCTGTCTCCCTACTTCCTGATAGGCACCCCAATTGCTATCGGTGCACTAGCCATCGCGGGCCGCTTTGGCACCAGTGACCTTGTGATTGCCGCCTGGCTCTTACCGGCCCTCTTGGTTGCTGTAGCCATCTCGCACCCATTCCGGGGGGTCGCTGACAGAGGCTGGCTTGCTCCAGCCATCTACACCGTTTCAACGGCCGGTGCTATAGCCCTATTGATCCGCTCGCTCGCCTAGCAAGCAGGAGCCGGCTGCAGCTGCTAGTGGCATCTATTGTCCCAGTGTGAATAATCCGATCCTGGAACTCTCGTCGGTCAATCGCACGATGGATGGGGCCCTGGTGCTCCACGACATCGACTGGCGAGTTGACTCTGGTCAACACTGGGTGGTGCTGGGCCCTAACGGTTCTGGCAAGAGTTCCCTCTTACGGATCGTTGCCCTCCAACTGCATCCTTCATCCGGATCCGTGTCGATCCTGGGAGCGCAACTCGGCTCCACAGACATCCGTGTGCTTCGTAGGCGAATCGGCTACACGTCTGCATCCCTAGCGGACTCCTTCAGGCCAGGGATCAAAGCAGGCGACGTCGTTATGACTTCCTTGTACGGAGCCCTTGAGCCCTGGTGGCACACCTACGACAGGGCCGACAGAGATCGGGCGCTTGACCAACTGGATCGGATCGGATGTGGCGATAGAGCCGACCACGCCTTTGGGACGCTGTCCTCCGGGGAGCGCCAACGCGTGCTCCTGGCAAGGACCCTCATGACCGACCCGGAACTACTGTTACTAGATGAGCCGACGGCCGCTCTAGACATTCCCGGTCGGGAAGAACTGGTCGCAACCTTGGCCGATCTAGCAGCCGACCCAACCACCCCGCCGATTGTGTTGGTCACTCACCATGTCGAAGAAATCCCTCCGGGATTCACCCATGCTCTATTAATGAACGGCGGCCGAATCATCGGAGTCGGACCTGTGTGTGATGTCCTGACCGACTCGGTTCTGTCATCGTGTTTTGGCATTGACCTCCACCTGACCCACAATGCAGGTCGCTGGTCGATCCAACTAGATAGTTCAAAATCGTGAGCGATCGCCATGCCTTGGTAATCACGGGTGGACCTTCTACAACGAAAACCGCTGACCTTCCAACTGCCGATCTCGTGGTTGCCGTGAACGGGGGTGCAGAACACGCGACCCTTCTCGGCCTAGTGCCTGATCTGGTAGTTGGTGACTTGGATTCCATCAGTGTCGAAGCACTGGCAGTGCTCGCACAGTCGGAGTCCGCAGTAGAGCAGCATCCGACTGACAAGGACGAGACCGACCTCGAATTGGCTCTTGCCTCCGTCGCTGCACTTGGCGTGACATCGGTAACAATCGTGACGACCGCAGCGGGACGACCGGACCATGCGCTGGCAAATCTGTTGATTGCTGCATCAGACCGTTGGGCCGAACTTGATGTCAACCTCCTGGTCGACTCTTCAAGGGCGTGGGTCGTCCGTCATCAGTTGGAGTTCAGCGCTCCTATCGGCTCAGTGGTCAGCCTCATTTCCGTCGGTGGGCCGGCCACGGGCATTAGCACTTCGGGACTAAGATGGCCTCTATCGGACGAGTCCCTTGGGCCTGACGTGGGCCGAGGGGTCAGTAACGAAGTCTCTCAGCCCGGTGTGAAGGTCACAGTAGGTGGCGGCACGCTATTGGTAATCGCCCCCTGAGCCCCACCCGTTGTTCCAACAAGTTGACTCAGCGCGACGAGGCCAAGCGGATCAACCTGTCAGCATCGACAGGCAACAGGGCCTTCTCAGGTGGCGGCATCTTTCCATTAACGATAAGGCTCACAGCCACCTGCCGAATCCGTTCAGCCCCAATGAAACCCTGCATGCCTCGGTATGTGACCGATCGGGCATCAGCGATCCAGAGCAGCCATGCGGAGAGCAACGGAACTTGCACAATGGCGGTCTTCTTCCGATCTTTCCTCTCAGCCGATACAACGATCGGAGGACGCTTTGCCCCCCAGGTCCTGAGGTTTCTCAGAAAGACATCGCGACCACCCCCGAACCTGCCCACGAGGTCACCCACCGTGCCGTCGGCATGGACAAAGCCGAGCGAAGTCGGACTCTCGGCAGCTCCGCGAACTAGCTGGCTCCACCGACCCTGCGCATCAGTCCCACGGAGTCCAAACACACGGGATGCGGTAGCCGGGTCCGCGAAGACATCCACAACCGGCCTACGAACGGGCGAGCCCAAGAGGTCTCCCCGCGAACAACCGCCGAACTCAACGGCATCGCGAAATCGTCGGAGAGCATCGTTTCTGGCTTGAAAGACAGGGGTTTCAGACACGATTACGATCTTACGACCGCATCCTCACGTAGTCGCACACCCCCTTGTAAAGCACACTCAACCTTTACGAGAAACAAAATTGATGCTTGAATATCCGAACCTTGTGTTTGGGCGAAGCGCGCTCTGACACCTACTGCAACCGGAGGGATCCAAGATGAATCGTTGGTCAAGAAAGCTGGCTCTACTGCTGGCCCTGACTCTTGTGACAGGGGCCTGTGGCTCTGATGAGGCTGAGGAAGCTGCCCCTGCTACGACGGCTGCGGCTGCGGCTGCGGCTGCTACGACTGCGGCTCCGGCTGCGGCTGCTACGACGGCTCCGCCTGCTACGGCTCCGCCTGCTGCTCCTGTGGAGGTTTCCACGGTTGGTGAGCATCTGGGTGATGGGTCTTTGGGCACTGTCGAGGTTGGTGGCGGTGAGGCGATCCAGATTCGTTCTTTGAATGCGATCAGTGGCGATGTGGCTTTCTTGGGTATTCCCAATGAGAACGGCATCAGGATGGCTGTTGAG
>MPLX02060500.1_pt1 | contig 35358 bp, 19 predicted proteins | sample 1617341 | NCBI WGS metagenome assembly MPLX02 (sample SAMN05944804, study PRJNA350692) | marine metagenome | biome: marine; feature: ODZ; material: water; isolation source: 120 m water sample filtered on 0.2 um supor filter | place: Pacific Ocean | collected 2012-04-08 | depth 120m m | reverse complement strand
CATTGACGAAAGCGGCAATGCCTGGAACTCCGTCGCTTTTGATGTGGCAACCTCAACCATTGGTCCCTGGGAATCCGAGGATGCTCCCCTCCAGACAGGAGGAATCGATGGCTTTCCCGGGGCCCCGGACCTTCTTTTCGGCATCGGTGCTGCCCCCAATGGCGAGAACCTCATCACCACCTATCTCTTCCGCAACACCTTCGAGATCACCGCCGAACAACTTGATGAAACAGGGTGGCTCATTGAATACCTTGTCGACGACGGAGCAGTGGTCTACATCAATGGAACCGAGGTCTTCCGCACGCCGAACATGCCGGCCGGGGCAGTTGAAACCACCACCCTGGCCGCCGTCGGAAACGAAACTGGCTTCTCCACCGGCAATCTCAACCTCAGCGGCATCCTGGTGGAAGGCGCCAACTCCATCGCGGTGGAGGTCCACCAGACCGCCCTCACCAGCAGCGATGTGGGATTCCAGTTGCAGTTGGCTCCTGCTTCCCAGAATTCCATCGTGGAGTTTGCTTACTCCGACGACACGTTCAATGGCACGGCGGATCCGGAATTCGCGGAGGGATCACTCGACCCCACCGGAGGCTTCGGCGGTGGCGGTCTCACTGTCCTGGTTGGAGGTCAGTCGGGATTTTTCAACCAGACTCCCGCCAGCTCCGGAGGTTGGTCAAGATTCTTCAACTTGGATGATCCAGCAACCGTCACGATCAGCCTTCGCTACCGGCTTCTCTTCAATGGCTCCCACGAGAACGATGAATTCGGTCAAGCCCTCCTCGAACTGGACGGAACCCTTTTCGGGAATGGCCCGGGCAACTCGTTGGCACAGTTTACCGGAGACGGCAATGACGGGCCCGATCACGACACGGGATGGCAACAGGCTACCTTCAACATTCCCATGGCTGCCGGCAACCACACCATCCTCCTCGGCGCCTACAACAACAAGTCCAGCACGGGGGATGAAACTACCCAGGTCTGGTTCGACGATATCGTCATCGAGGTCCCCGAAATCGCCATCGAACCCTGCGGACCCGGCTCCAGTATCGCAGGCACTGATCTTCTTTCCATTGCCGGTGGAACCCTCGCCCCCGGCCAGATCTGTTCCTTCAGTGTGCAGGTATCACTACCGGTGGACACACCCTTTGGGAGCTACCTCAATGTCACCAGCCGTCTCACTGCTGAGGTTGCAGGGGAATCCAAGGTCGCTCTCCCGGCCATCGACACCCTGGTCGTGGAACCCATCCCCCCCACCATTACGAAGTCCTTTAATCCAGGCGCCATCCCAGTCGGGGGGAGAAGCACCGTCACCTATACCATCGACAACACTGCCAGTACGCTCGAGGCCGGTGACATCGCGTTCACGGACATCTTCCCCGAGAGCCTCACCTTCGACCCCTCCTCTGTTCAGACCGTCAACTGCGGGGAGGGAGGGACCTACAGTTTCCTGCCTCTCACCAACACCTTCGAAACAGGAGGAAGCGCTGTCGTGCCGCCTGGCGCCATCTGCACCATCAGCTTCGACGTGATCGCCTCCTCTCCCGGGACATATGGGAGCAGCACCAGTGAACTGACAACCTCTCTCGGCAGCAGCCCGGGAGCCAGCGCCAGCCTCAACGTCATCCCACCCCCGATCTTCACGCAGGTCTTTACGCCGGACAACTTCAATGCCGGACAGGTCGGAACCCTCACCTACACCATCGACAATACGGCCTCCGCCCTGGACGCCACCAACCTGTCCTTCGCCAACGCCCTGCCCGCCGGGTTGGTTCTTTCCGACTCCGTGAATTTTTTCAGCAGTTGCGTGGGAGGCAGCGTTGCCGCAGGACCGGGATCCTCCTCCTTCTCCTATTCCAACGGCACCGTTCCAGCAGGCGCAAGCTGTATCCTGCGGGTAGAGGTGACCAGTCTGGAGGGTGGTTCCTTCATCAACACCACCGGCGACCTCACCAGTTCTCTTGGCAACAGCGGACCCTCAACCGACACCGTGGTGATCACCCCCATCGTGACTGTCAGCCTCGATCAGATCGAATCGATTGACCCCGTGGTTGCCGGATCAGGGAACAACAATCTCGTTTACACTGTTTCTGCACGCAACGACGGGCCGTCCACCGCCACCGGGATCACCATCTCGGAGACCCTCACCATCCCGACCGGGGTGAACGTGGAGAGCATCGTGCCCAGCGAGGGCACCTATGAGGATGGAACCTGGGACCTGGGCACACTTGGTGCCGGCACCAGTGCCACCCTGACAATCACCCTGACAGTCGAACCCACGGCTACCGCCGGCGCCGATATCATCTCCAGTATCGCCACCCTCGCCACCGTCAACGGAACCAATGTTGCCACCGAAACCTCGACCTCGGCTGCCACCTCCATCATCACCCGGGTCGACCTGCAGGTCACCAACATGGAGATGACCCCCGATCCCGTGATCGCTGGCTCCGCTACCCAGAATCTCGAATACCTGGTCACCGTCACCAACAACGGCCCCTCCTTCGCCACCAATGTTTCCCTGGATGATACCCTGACCCTTCCGCCCGGGGTCACCTTGTCGGCCACCGAATCTTCCGCCGGAACGGATTTCTCGGATGGCGTCTGGACCGTCGGCGACCTCCCGGTGGAAATGACCGTCCTGCTGCACCTCAAACTCACCGTGGACTCCTCAACCGCAGAAGGAACGGATGTCATCACCAATCTGGCCTCAGTATCCTCCCTGGACCAGACTGACGCCAACCTGCAGAACAATTCGATCCTCACCGGCACCTCCGTGGTGAGAGAAGTTGACCTTGCCATCGCCGTGATGGAGTCCCGTGACCCGGTCCTCGCAGGATTCGGCCTTCCGGGCAACCTCACCCACACTGCCGTGGTCACCAACAATGGACCGAGTGACGCCAGCAACGTGGCGGTTCGATTCAATCTGGCCCTCCCCCCCGGAGTCTCCATCCCCGCAGGGGCGGAGGTTGACTGGGTCATCGTCGACCTGCCCCGGGGTGACACGGCCTCATTCAGCCTGCCTTACAACATCCCTTCCTCTGTTCCCGGCGGCGTAAACAGTATTGTCACTGCAGCAGAAATCGCATCAACAAACGAACGGATTATCAATCCTGAGGACGACTCCGCATCGGAAGCAACCAGTGTGATCAGCCCCGGCAATATTGTCACCAGCGCGGGTGAAATCGCACTCGACCTGCAGACCGCACTCTTCAAGCAAACGATCACCATCACGAACAACAACCCACTTGCCGTCCCTGCTCTCCGTCTCCTCGTAGATGGCCTTCCTGGCGACGTGACTGTTCACAACGCGCAGGGTGAATCCGGTGGCAGGTCATTCCTGCTCTACAACCAGGCCCTCGCCCCGGGCGAGAGTGTCGAACTGGTGATTGAGTATTTCCAGGCCGACGCTTCCGGAGGATTCGAACCGGAATTTGAGATCGAACTGCTTGATGCCGCCGAGGTCACAACCTCCGCGGAGGGTATCGCCCTGAATCGCATCGCCTTGCTTCCGAATAGAGACACCCTTCTTGAATTCACCTCCATTGTGGGAGACACCTACACCATTCAGTTCAGCGAAAACGGTGAAGACTGGATCGACGTTGTGCCCGACGTAATTGCAGGCGCCAACGTCACGCAATGGGTCGACAATGGGCCACCCAAGACCGCCAGTCACCCACGCACGACGGAAAACCGGTTCTACCGTGTCGTGCATAAGTCTACCGACAACAACTAGAACTCTCTCACCCCCCTCTTTGCCATGAATCCTCGACTCGGACTCGCGCTCCTGATGATCTCCGTCCTGCCGCCGGCCTCTGGTTTTGCCGGTGATGATGCCCCCTCTGCCAAGGACGCTCTTCCCTCTGCCAAGGACGCTCTTCCCTCTGCCAAGGACGCTCTTCCCTCTGCCAAGGACGCTCTTCCCTCCGCCAAGGACGCTCTTCCCTCCGCCAAGGATGCTCTTCCCTCTGCCAAGGACGCTCTTCCCTCACCGAAATCCGGAAAGGACATCCTGCCGATCCCCGCGCCTCCGCAGGGGCGCTGGATCTTCGGAGCAGGCCTCTCCTGGCGCAACATCGGCGCGATCGACTTTCGTAGCGGCGTGAGCAACCTCACCATCCCCCGTCTCTACCAACCGAGCTACACTCCCGTGCCCGGTATTGGGCTGGATACAGGCCCGGGAGACCGCGCCTACGACAACGGATTCATGCGTCCCGACGCACGCGCTACCCGCAGCACCCACTACGGTTATGATGAACTCGACCAGATCCAGGGCAACACCCTCGTCTTCAACGCCACCGGTGGGGAACGCGAGGAAGTCGACCGCAACACCAGTGCAGACGCCACCTCCTGGCACGAGGACCGCGACTGGGTCGTGGCGCCCTACCTTAAACTGAGCTACCAGAATGATCTTGGCAATGGCTGGAGTGCCGGGCCTGCAATCCATCTCTCCTTCACCGAAATCAATGGCTCCCGTCGTGGACTAAACACCATCCTCGGCCGAGAAGAGCGCGACACTTTCGATATAGCAGCTACTGATTTCTATGACATCACCGGTCTGGATCTTCCCCGCGAGGTCCCCTACACCGGAGCCCCCGGCATCGTGGCGCCCCTGGTACCCAACGAACCGATCGCCGACAGGCGCCTGCTCACTCCCACCCTGCGAAGCACGGATGTCGCGGTCTGGAATGACTCCATTGCCGAGTCCCTTGAGGTCGATACCTGGAGCGTTTCAGTGGGCGCAGAGGCTGTCTACCAGTATGACGAGCGCTTCTACGCATCGGTCGGAACAGGCGTCGTTCTCAATGTGGCTTCCTGGGATGCCACGCGCAGTGACCAGCTTCTGCAGCAGATCAACAGAGGCGCGCCAACAGTCATCAGCAGCACCAGTGCGAGCAACCTTGGCAGCTCCGTCCTCTGGGGCTTCTACCTGCAGACTTCCGGTGGCTATCGTCTCAATGAGAACCTCTCGCTGGAGCTCAGCCTCCGCTATGACCATACGGAGGAACTCAGTGGGCGCGTAGGCAACAGCTCGTTTGACGTGGACTTGAGCGGATTCAGCGTGGGACTGGGCGCGAACTACTCCTTCTAGCAGATCCCCACGATCGCAGCTTTTCGGGCAGGAGATCCCTGCATCATACCTCCGGAGCTCAGCAAACCTGGGCCTGCCATTCAGTCACGGCGGATGAGACAACGGGGCCGGGCTCAGGCCAGGATTTCCTTCCAGACGTGTCCATGCACGTCAGTGAGACGCATATCGCGGCCGCTCCAGCGGTAGGTCAGCTTCTCGTGATCAATCCCGAGCTGGTGCAGGACCGTGGCCCACAGGTCATACACCGTGGAGATATCCACCGCAGCCTTGTAGCCAAACTCATCCGTCGCACCATGCACGCCCCCCCCCTTGATCCCGCCACCGGCCAGCCACACGCTGAAACCGAAGGGGTCGTGATCGCGCCCATTTGATCCCTGGGAGAAAGGCGTACGCCCGAACTCACCGGTAAAGACTACCAGTGTTTCCTCCAGCATCCCGCGCTCCTTGAGATCCTTCAGGAGAGCCGCGATCGGGCCATCCACCTGTCCGGCCATGGCCCCGTGACCACGCTTGAGATCACCATGCTGGTCCCACGGGTTGCCTCCGCCACCCGCACCGATCCCGTAGCTGCAACAGGAAAGCTCCACAAAGCGCACCCCCCGTTCCACGAGGCGACGAGCCATGAGACACTGCCGCGCATACTGCGCCTTGTTGCCATCCGTGCTATTGATCCCGTACATCTCGCGGGTGGCCTCGCTTTCCTTGCTGATATCGGTCAATTCAGGTACGGCCTGTTGCATGAGAAAGGCGGTCTCCGCGTTCTTGATGGAAGAAATGACGGCGTCCTTCGCAGCCGTCCGCTCGGCAAAACCACGATCCAGAGTCCCGATAAGATCAAGAGCACGTCTCTGTTCGGCCTTCAGCATGGCGGGATTGATATTCGGCACGGCCTGCTGGTTCGAAATGTTGAAGATCGATCCCTGGGTGGTGGATGGCAGGAAGGCACTGCCGAAAATGCTCACTCCTCCATGCGGAATAGAGGCATTCTTGGAGCGGAGAACAACGTAGCCGGGCAGGTTCGGATTCTCCGGCCCGCAACCATACGTCACCCACGACCCGGCGCTGGGATAACCCAGAAAGGGAAATCCCGTGTGCATGAAGAAATTTCCCTGGGCGTGCTCGCTGAACCTGGCCGTCATCGAACGCACAATGGCCAGGTCGTCCGCGTGCTCTGCAATGCCCGGGAACATGTTGGTCATCTCCAGGCCGGATTGCCCCCACTTCTTCGCTTCCCACGGAGAGGCCATGATATTGCCATTGGCATCAAACTGTGTCCGCTCGATCGTCATGGGCAGCGGCTTGCCGTGCATCTGCTTCAACTTGGCCTTGGGATCGAAGGAGTCCACGTGCGAGAATCCGCCCGACATGTAGAGCAGGATCACCGACTTGGCCTTCTGCTCATGATGCAACTGCGGCACTGTCGCTCCCACCTGGGCGGCCGACCCCTTGTTGATCAGACTGGAGAGCGCGAGGGCACTCACGCCACTCGAAGTCAGCTTGAGAAATTCCCGGCGATCCGCCGATAGAAACGGGCGGACCGGGTCATGCGATTGGAGGTTCAGATCAGTAGACATAAATCAGTTCCTTGGAATTCAACAGAGCGTGGGCAATCTTGAAGTAGGGATCACCCCCGGCGTTCAGGGCTTCCCGGCGGCTTGCAATATCACGGTCCAGGCTGCCCAACTGCTTCTCAAGAACCGCGATCCTGGAATCGAACTGTGCCAGTGCCGCCTTCTGGTTCGCATCGATGGACTTGGCGAGCAACTCCCCGGTCACCACCTCCAGCAGCATCCCTGAGGAGGCCGCCGCCACTTCTTCCGGAGTGAGGGCCCGGTCATACAGTCGTGCCTCGAAGATGCGTCCGGTCAGAACCCGGTCTCCCCCGCCCGGTCCCGTTCCGTGCCGCACCCCGAAGACAACCTGCGAACGACCTTTCTTGTAATCGATTCTCCCCTTGTTGATCGCCTCGCCATAGGGTTTGCCGTCGCGGTAGGCGATCGTGGACCCATCCGCCTTGTAAACCATCACCATCCGCACGGGACGCTTGTCGACCTCCTGGTCCGCTTCCCCTCCGAAGGGTGCGGTTCGCTTGTGGCCCTCGCTCCCGGTCAACCAGATGCGAGGACTGACTTCCGAGTAGACGACCCCATCAAACACCTTTCCATCGGTCGTCTGGACCGTCATCGCCCCTCCCCCGGCCTGGGATCCATTATCCAACTGGACCTGAACTTCGAGTGTGAATTCGCGCAGGTCCCTGGGAAGTGGCTTGGTCCAGACCCCGCCTCCACGCAGGAAGAGCGCTCCATCAAGCACCTTGGCAGCCCCCTTGACCTGACCGTGCATTCCACCGACTGCATCCCGGGGATTTTCGTCAAAGTCCCAGCGCGCCAGCGGCTTGAGATCGACCTTAACCTCTCCCTTCTTCTTCTGCTCCTCGTTGCGGAGGTCAACCTCGGCCTGCAGCCTGGCACGCACGGGAGCTATCACTTTCTTCCGGTCCTTCTTCAGGACTGAAAGGGTCCGGTTCATCACCTCCTGCTCCTTGATCAACCGGGGCAATTCATCACTCGCCTTTCCTGAAAGATAATCCAGGCAAGCCCTGATCTCCTCTTCGCTCGCCGGTCGCGCGTAGGCCTGCATGAAAAAGCTCCTGATGCGTTCGCGATCGGACTTCAGCGCCGGATCTCCCTTCACTCGAACGCTCCACTGCTGGGCGGCCTGCCTGGTGGCGTCTCCGTTCATCAGCATCAGTGCCTGGACAGGCACGTTGGTCATGTTGCGCACGCCCACCGTAGTGGTCGGGACCGGATAGTTAAAGGCAGAGAGAAAGCGGTTCAACCCGTTGCGCTTCTGCCCGGTGTAAACCGCCCGCTGTCCAGCCTCGTTGGCCGCCACGAAGCGGATGGTGTCCAGCACGGCTTCCGCATCGAGTCGCCGCGGAGTGTAATACGCCAGTTGCACGTTGACATCATCCTTGCCGACATTCGCCGCCGGCACCGTGCTGGCCGACCGGAAGACCCGGCTCATCACCAGCTGACGGACGATGCCTTTCATGGACCAGCCGTTCTCACGGAAGTCCGTAGCCAGATAATCGAGGAGATCCGGATGACTGGGTTCGCTTCCCAATCGTCCCAAGTTGTCCGCCGAGGCAACCAACCCCCGCCCAAAGGTGTGGTGCCAGAGCCGGTTCACGATAACCCGCGTGGTCAGGGTGTTGTCGTTTCTCACCAGATCCTCTGCCAGTTCAAGACGACCACTCCCGGTCCCGGTATAGGTTCTTCCCCCAAACACCTCGAGGAATCCGCGCTCAACCGGATCCATTTCCTTCTTGTAATTTCCCCTGTTCAACAAGGGCTGGTCCCAGGGCTCACCATCCATCACTCCGGGGGCACGGACTGGATTCCGGATCTCGGCCTCCAGTTTCCGGTAACGCTCCACAAGGACCTTCAATTCACCCGGCAGGCCCGCCACTTCCCCCGGCAGGAAGCCTCGGTTCATCATGGAATTCAGCAGGAGGGCCTGTGCATCGCCCAGCTTCCCGTTCCGCCAGCCTGTCAACGCGCTTGCCAGCGACCCGCGATAGAACTGCTCCAGCGAGTTCCGGTCCCTGATTGAACTCATGTCACCGGGCAGTGCCACCATCGGCGCCCCCAGCTCACGCATCGCCTCGTCCCCCGCATACACTTCATAAACGCCGAACCAGGAACGCGTATCGCCTCCATTCCGAAAGGTGGAGTCCGCCGAGGTGTTGATCTGGTAATAGCCCTTCTCGCCATTCCAGTACTTGTACTTGTTGAGATTGATCCAACTGGCCTGGGGTCGTAACCCCGGTGCGGGATGAAGCCCGCCGTGCATGAGCGGATAGCTGCGCATGGTGAATCGCGCAATGGAGCCTTCCCCCATCGCCCGGATGCTGTTGCGTCCCCCCTTGGCGAGGTGAAATACCGAACTCAAAGTGGCGCTATGCTTGTCGGAGAGCAGGTGCGAATAAACCCCTGCCGGGTAGATGCCCTTGAGAGCTCGCCCACCCTCCGGAGCCACTGCGAAGGATCCTGCCGGGCTTACGGCATCACCCAATCCGTTGCCGCTCCTGAACCACTGGTCGTAGCCCGTCTGTTCGCGCAGATCCGCATAGAAGGTGGCGTTTTCCTTCACCTTGTTGTTGTGAGCCAGTCCCTCTTCATGGCGTTTCTGCATGGCTGCCAGTTCCCGTTCCAGGTCCTGTGGCTGTCTGTCCCGCAACCGGGCCCACCCCGCGAGGGGATCGGTCTCGGAAATCTTGTCCAACTTGTCGCCCCCCAATTTCCCGATCGCGCCATCCACCTGTCCCATCCAGTAGTCCGCCAGGGCCGCCCGGATCCTGTCCTTGAGCCCACGGAGTTCCTCCTTGTGCAGGTCCCTGAGACGTGGGGAATCCACGTTCACAATCGCCGGTCGGCTGCTCACCAGCATCCCGTAGAACTTGTAGTAGTCCTCCTGACTGACGGGATCGAACTTGTGGTTGTGGCAACGTGCGCACGAAACCGTCAGACCCAGGGTGGCCTTTGTAAGCACATCGACTGCATTGTCCGTGAAGGTGATCTGCTCGTCGTAAGCATCGGTCACTCCAAAGCCATGTGGCACCATCCGGAGATGAGCGGGACCGATTGCGCTCTCATTGAGACCCTTCTCCTTGTTGATCCGGGGATTACTCAACAGATCGCCTGCCACCGCCTCGCGCAACAACTGGTCATAAGGAACGTCCCGGTTGAGAGCCCGGATGACATAGTCGCGATACTGCTGTGCGTATGGCACATTGGGATCGCCTTCGCTTCCGTAGGACTCCGCATAGCGGAACCAATCAAGCCAGTAGCGCCCCCAACGTTCGCCGTAGGCCTCCGAAGCCATCAGGTCGTCAACCATCTTCTCATAGGCTTCCTCACTCGGATCCCTGACAAAGGCCTCCACCACGGCCGGCCTGGGAGGCAACCCGGTCAGGATGAGGTGCAACCGCCGCACCAGTGTGCTGGGCCCCGCCATGGCCTGCGGCTCAAGCTCCTTGTCCTGCAGACCGGCAAAGATAAACCGGTCGATTGCGGTCCTGTTCCACTCCGTGGCACTCGCCTCCGGTGGCGCTTTTTTGACTACCGGCCGGAACGACCACCACTCCGCCCGCTTGTCACGCACCTCCTCCCAGTCCACCTGGCTTGCCAGTTCCTCCTTGGTCGGCTTGCTGGCACGCGGATCCGGTGCCCCCATCCGGATCCAGTCTTCAAAGTTCTTGATGATCAGCTTGGCCAGCTTGGGCTGCTTTGAGGGCATGGCCTCAAAGTCGTCATCGTGCCGAATCGCGTTGATGAGTGGACTCTCCTCCGGACTGCCCGGCACGATAATCTCCGACTCCGCGAGAGGCTCCCGCCAGTCCAGGGCAAGATCCCCCTTCTTCTTGTCGATGCTGTTGTGGCACTCATAGCAATTCTCCGCCAGCACGGGACGAATCTTCTTCTCGAAGAACTCCACCTGTTCGGAGGACAACTCTCCGGCCACCACCGGCACAAAGCTGAATCCCGGGAGGAGAAAGGAGGCTACAATAATCGAAGATCTCATTAGCTGATCCGCATTGGACCCTGCGTGACTGTGCTTTTCAAGCTTCAAGCCCACTTCGTCGATCACACGATCCTTCTAGGCAAACCGCGCTTCCCTCTCACCATTCGCCCTTCTTCTCAAATTGCTCTCTCGCCCGCCGCGAAAATTCCACCCCGGCCGCATTCACCCGCCTGAGAATCTCCCCGGTGTCCAGTCCCTGGACCGAGCGCGCAGCCGCAATCACGGTCTGGCATTCGTTACTGTCCATGAAACGGGCAGCCTCCAGCAGATCCTCCTCGTCCTCCTGCGGAATCGCCAGAAACCCGTGTTTGTCGGCATGGATCAACTGTCCCGGTTCCACCAGGGTGCCGAAGACTTCCACCGGACCATTCCACTCCACCGGCACAACATGGGAGTGACCGACACAGAGTCGCCGCGCCAGGGCCTTGAAACCCGCGTTGCACATCTCATCCACATCGCGAATGGCTCCGTCGGTGATTGTTCCCACACACCCCAGCACACGGTGAGTGTTGCTGTTCACTTCACCCCAGAACGATCCTGTCACCCGGGGTTTGTCGAGATCCTCGATTACAACGATCTTCGGTTCCGGCAGGGACGCCACATATTCGCGGTAGTCCGCCCAGGCCGTTTCAACCTTCTTGTGCTCCTTTGCGCTCGGTTCGATCTTCAGAGTGACCGCGTATCCCACCATCGACCCCATCTGCGGCATGAAGTCGTGGCACTCCTCCAGGTTGAACCCCTCCGCCGCTACGTCATGCGCAGTGATCTGCTCCCATCCGTTGTAAATGGTCGGCGTGTTCCATCGCTTCAATTCCAGGAGATCTGCATGAGTCAGTTGGGACATGACCGCTCTGAGATACTCCGGATTCGACCGTCTGGGAAGACCTGCGAACCTTTTACCTCTATCTGCAAAAGATGACGAGAGCTGGTGGTCGATGCGGCGCAGTCCATCGCTTACTCGACAACCATCACTCCCTTCATCACTCTCCAATGTCCCGGGAAGGTGCAGAGGAAGGGATAGCGGCCCGGTTGCTCCGGAGCAATCAGCTCCAATTCAACCTGTCCCTTGCCGTTTACCAGCGGAGTGGACCAGATCACCTTGTCGGAGTCCGGCACGAAGCTCTTCTTCATTGCATCGGGATCCTGGGCCATCTGGTCAGCGAGCAGACCGATCTCCTGCTCCGACCCGGGCCTGACGATTACCATGTTGTGAATTTGGACATCCGGATTATGGAAAGATAGTCTGACCTTCCTGCCGGCCTTGAGGCGGAACTCATTGGGGAAAAATGCCAGTTGGTTCGGAACAGCATTGATTCTGACAACTGAATCATTCAGTCCGTGCTGCTGATCATGCAGAGCGGCGGTCGCTCGTAACGCTTCTTCCGTTTTGACTGTAACGAGATCCTTCAACACTGCTCCCAGAGGATCATGCAAATAGACGGGCGCATACCCCCCTGCCCCTCTTCCTTTGACATACTTTGCCTCAATCTGATTGATTCCCTCCTGCAGTTCGACCTGGACGTTCCAATCGGAACTCCACCAGTTTGCCGAGGCGATGACCGGAGTTCCGTTCAGGAAAACCTTCACGTAACTGTGCCTGACCGAAAGGATGGCCCTCCTTTTTTCTGGAGAGCGCACAAAGGTGCGCATGGTTCCGAAAGAGCCTGCTTTGCCACCAAAGGTGAAGAAACGTTCCTCCTGCCCGTCCTCCCTGAGAAGCCAATGCGTCAATTTGCTTTCTTCGGGCTTCCGCAGGACGGGAATCTCAGGCCCCATCCCGGAATTGACGCCGTAACTGGCATCCCCGAGGACGGTCTGGAGTTCCCTGGAATCCGAAACATCAATCTGCCCGAGGAGCGCAGCATAGGATTGGTCTGACTGCTGCAGGTGGGACACAGAATGAATGACTTCCGTCCGCACCCGCGGATGTTTATCCCGGGCCATCTTCCGCAACAGGACGAGAGGCCCTTTCAACTGTCCTGCCTGGAATCGAACCAGGTGGGTGGCAGCCGCCCGGATCCGGTGATCGGAGGACTGCATCAACTTCTCCAGCAGGGTTTGCCGCACCTCCCCCTGGTCATGAAGGATCCAGAGTCCTTCCAGAATCAGTTCGTCATTCTCGAGGCCCTGCATCCAGGCATCCAGGGCCTTCACCGCTCCCGGGGCATGCCTCAATTTACGCCTGGCGTGATCCCGGATGAGGTCCTGCGGATGTCCGAGCAGGGCAAGGAGTTCCACGGTATTGGCACCCTCAATCCGTGGCCAATCCCTGACGAGAGGCTTCTTCTTGTAGGTGACACGCCAGATCCGACCGGTCTGGGGATCCCAACGGGGGTCTCGCATCGAGTTCTGGGCATGACCAATGATTCGCGTGCAGAAATCGGAAATGTACATGGCCCCGTCAAAACCGAAGGCTATGTCAACAGGGCGGAAAATCTGGCTGGATGAGGACAAGACATCCAGACGCCCGCTGGCCTTGTAATAGGCCCCATCGGACTGGTGCTTTGAAATGGAAACGAAGCACTTACGCAACAGGACCGCCGAAGCCATGCCCTGCTGATACTCCTCGGGGAAATTCGGACTGGAAATCACACACGCTGCAGACCCCTTGCCGTAGGCGATGCTGATGGCTCGCCGGAAGGGATGGTAAACCCCGAATGGAGTCCAGGGAATCGCATGGCTGTCCTGCACAAATCCATCGCCATACATCTGGAAGAGGTTCCCCCAGCGGTCCCAGGTAATCTTCCATGGATTGGGCGTCAGGGTCTGGTATTCCCGCTCCACGGTTCCCCTGCGCAGGTCCAGCCGGTAGGTGGTAGCATCAACACCCCGCGTGACCCCGTAAGGGGTTTCCAGCTGGGAGCGATGAAACACTCCGTCACAGAACATCACGTGCCCCATCGGTCCCATGGCTATCATCCCACCGTGATGAGCATCGGTCACATCGATGCCACGCAGGATTTCCTGTTTTACATCCGCTTGCCCGTCACCGTTGGCATCCTTCATGAAGATCAGCCGCGGTTGATGAGAGATGATGACGCCATCCTTATAAAAGGCCAGGCCGTCGGGAACGGTCAGGTGATCGGCAAAGACCGTGGACCTGTCAGCCCGTCCATCGCGGTCCGTATCCTCCAGGATGATGATTTTATCATGCGGGACATCTCCGGGAATGGTGCCCGGGAATGATGGCATGGTGACCACCCAGAGACGCCCCTGGGAATCAAAGGCAATCTGCTCGGGATTGCGCAGTTCCGGGAACTGCTGTTCGGAAGCGAACAGGTTCACCTCGTAGCCGTCAGCCACCCGGAATGACTTGAGCATCTCATCAGGTGAAGGCAGTTTCGCGGGGGCTCTTTCGACCAGGGGGGAAAGGGTGAGAGGCGTGGAATCAAATTGGATTGAGGCATCCTTCAACATCGCATGAATGCGCGCATCGGAACGGGCAATCAACTCATGGTAGCGGGGAATTTCCGCGTTGTATTCGTGGGCCCTTCCCCGCACCCCGAAATACAGGACCGTATTCACGGGGCGCACCACGGAGGCCACATATTCGGCCTTGCGGGTGACCGCTCTCGCCACCACTGCAGCACGCGCCTGGTCCACCCGGGCGAATACTCCAGGCCCAAGAAGCTCCTGGGCCAGATGATTGGCAATCACTCCATATCCGGCATCATTAAGATGAATACCATTGCTAGTTAACGGAATTTCCTGCCTGGCATACGCGGCCAGACTTGGAGCAAACAGATCCACGAAACGCGCCTCCTGTCGCGCGGCGACCTCGCGCATGACCTCCACGTAACCTCTGATTTCGGCATTCCTTTTCTCCGTATCAGGATAATGTGGATGCTTGAGGTTCTCGGTGGCAATCGGTGAAAGGACAACAATTACAACACCGGGATGGCGGCGCTGTATTTCATCGATGTAGCCGTCCAGGTCCCTGCGAAATCCGCTGGTCCCCTCCGGACCGGCAAAGGACTCATTGCTTCCAAACCCCAGGATGACCACGTTGGCCGGCCACTTGTTGAGGAGTTTTTTGAGGTGGTTGACGTAACGCTCCGGTCGCAGGCGGTAGCCCACTTCGTCTCCCGTCCAGGCCAGACTGCGGCACTCGAGATTCTTCTCCGGGTGCGCCAGTTGCAGGCTGGCCTCAAACAACCCATGGGTCTGCAGTCGCTCGATGAAGGAATTCCCATACAGGAGAATCCTGTCACCTTCTCTCAAACTCAGCCCCGCTTGTGCAAACTGGCTGAGAAAACCGAGCAGGATGATGAATATGATTTTTTTCATGGGAATTTTCTCAACCAAGGATCTCCTTCACCACCTTGCCGTGCACATCGGTGAGGCGGTAATCGCGCCCCTGGAACTTGAAGGTGAGCTTTTCGTGATCAACACCCAGCAGGTGCAGTAACGTGGCGTTGAGATCGTGAACGTGGACGGGATCCCTGGCCACGTTGTAACAGTAGTCGTCGGTTTCCCCGTGCACGTGTCCGCCCTTCACCCCGGCTCCCGCCAGCATCTGGGTGAAGCAACGCGGATGGTGATCACGACCGGCCTTATCCCCCGGTTTCTGGGCGTAAATTGTGCGGCCGAATTCCCCGCCCCACACGACGAGAGTGTCCTTCAGCAGACCACGCTGCCTGAGGTCCTTGATCAGTCCGGCCACCGGTTGCCCGGTATCACGGCACTGGCGGGGCAGCGCCTCGGTGAGCTTCTCGTGCTGGTCCCATCCCATGTGAAAGAGCTGAATGAAGCGCACGTCCCGCTCGGCCAGGCGCCGGGCCACCAGGCAATTTCGGGCGAAGGACCCCTGCTTGCTGACGTTCGGACCGTAGAGTTTCAGGACGTGCTCCGGCTCCTTCGAAACATCCGCCAGCTCAGGCACGCTGGCCTGCATGCGGAAGGCCATCTCATACTGCGCAATGCGGGACTCAATTGCAGGATCGCCCACCACGGCGTGACGCCTGCGGTTGAGAGCTCCCACATCGTCCAGAATGTCACGCCGGGTTTCTCGATCGATACCGGGAGGATTGTGGAGGTAGTAGACCGGATCCCCGGTGTTGCGCAACTTCACCCCGGAGTGCTCGGCAGGAAGAAACCCGGAACCCCAGAGCCGGCTGTAGAGTGGTTGCGCTCCCCCGGCGGTAGAACGCGAAGTGAGGACGATATAGGCCGGCAGGTTCCTGTTCAACGCACCAAGGCCGTAGGACACCCACGATCCGATGCTCGGCCGGCCGGCCAGCTGGAAGCCGGTCTGGAAAAAGGTGATGGCAGGGTCATGGTTGATGGCCTCGGTCTCCATGGAGCGGATGAGGCACAGGTCATCCGCGACCTCTCCCCAGTGGGGCAGCAACTCGCTGAGTTCCATCCCACATTGCCCGTGGCTCTCGAACCTGTAGGGGCTGGGAAACACCGGCAGAGTTTTTTGCACGGAGGTCATGGTGGTGATCCGTTGATCCCCGCGAACCGATTCCGGCAATTCCTTCCCACGCTCCTTTTCCAGGCCGGGCTTGGGATCAAAGAGATCCATCTGGGAAGGCCCACCCGACATGAAGAGATAGATCACCCGCCTGACCCTGGCGTTCCGCGCAACGACCGTGGCAGCCTCGCCCTGCTCATCAAAGAGGAGCGACCCCAGGGCCAGGGCCCCAAATCCGTGAGCGGAGGTCTGCAGGAAGGAACGTCGGCCCAGGAGCGCTGAAGCGATGTCCTGCCCTGCCGGAACAGGGAAAGGCAAACTCCCGGCCGGAACGCGAAAGCGTTCCCTTTCTTCTCTGCACTCGTTCATTTGTTGATCACTTCGTCCAGGTTCAAAATCACATTCGCCACCGTGGTGAGGGCCGCCATCTCCGGTTTGGGGAGATAGCCCGGCACCTTGGACTCCCCCTGCCCGAGCAAATCCTCTGCTGCCTTCCGGTCCCTGCGGTAGCGCTCCACCCGCCGTTCATAACCCTCCACCAGGATGCCCAGCTCTTCTCCGTCGGCCACCCGCGCGGTCGCACAGCGGAATCCCCATGCGATCCGTTCCGTCGGCGTCCCCCCTTTTGTCATCATGCGTTCGGCCAGTTTCTTGGCAGCCTCCACATAGGTCACCTCGTTCATCAGGGCCAGGGCCTGCAGGGGCGTGTTGGTCAAGTTGCGTTTCACGGCACACACCTCCCGGCTCGGCATGTCAAAAAGGAGCATGCTCGGTGGCGCCACCGTGCGACGAATGCGGGAGTAAAGACTGCGTCGGTAAAGTTTTTCGCCATGATCCTGCGCGAAGGTGCCCCGCTTCTCCACCTCCAGCCAGAGCCCCGCCGGTTGATAGACCCACCAGCTCGGACCACCCAGGCGCTCCACCAGCAGGTCGGACAGGAAGAGAGCCTGGTCCCGCAACATTTCCGCCTGCAGTCGTATCCGGGGACCGCGACTGAGCAGGCGGTTCTCCGGATCACGGCGCAGTCCCTCTTCATCGACCACCGCACTCTGCCGGTAGGTTCTGCTCATCACCATCAACTTGAGGAGCCGTTTGACGTCCCAGTTGGACTCCACAAAGTCGACCGCCAGCCAATCCAGGAGCGCCGGATGGCTCGGCCAGTCACTCTGCCGTCCCAGGTTTTCCGAGCTCTTGACAATACCCGTTCCGAAGAACTGCTCCCAGATCCGGTTCACAAAGACGCGCGCGGTGAGGGGATGCTCCCCATCCACCAGCCACCTGGCCAGATCGAGGCGGGTCAGGCTCTCACCCTCCGGGACAGGTGAGAAAGCCTGAGGCAGTCCGGGTGACACCTCCTCTCCCCTCGCATCATACTGCCCCCGCTTGAGCACGAAGGCCTTCCGATCCACCTCCTCCCGCATGATCATGACATGCGGGTGCCTGCTCTCCAGTTCCCTGATCCTTCCTTCGCGCGCCTTCTTGTCCGGCACCTCTCCCTCAAGTTTCTTCACCGCCAGATCGAACTCACTCTGCCGGTAGCGGATCCGGGGCTCGGCGCTCCCCCGCAGGTTGTTGATGAAGCCCTTTTCATCCGGCCCGTCGAACATCGCGAAGAGCTGGTAGAACTCCCTCTGGCTGATGGGATCGTATTTGTGGTCGTGACAGCGCGCGCAGTTCAGCGTGAGCCCCAGGAACACAGTTCCCATCGTCTCCACCCGATCCATCACATACTCCGTCCGCCACTCCTCCTCAATCGCCCCGCCCTCGGTCTGGATACGGTGATTCCGGTTGAAACCGGTGGCCACAATCTGGTCATCGCCTGCATCCGGCAGGAGGTCGCCCGCCAGTTGCCAGATCACGAACTGATCGTAGGGCTGGTTGGCATTAAAGGACTCAATCACCCAGTTTCGCCACGGCCACTGGGCGTTTTCAAGGTCGTTGTCATACCCATGGCTGTCACCATAGCGCGCACCATCCAGCCACCAGGCGGCCATCCGTTCCCCATGGCGCGGAGAGGCCAGCAGGTGGTCAACCACCTTCTCATAGGCCTGCTCCGACTTGTCGGCAAGGAAGGCATCCACCTCCTCGAGGGCGGGGGGAAGTCCCGTAAGGTCAATCGTCACGCGCCGGATGAGACCCTCCTTCCCCGCTTCCCGCTGCGGCTGGAGCCCGGCCTCCGACATGCCATCATGCACGAAGGCATCGATCTCATTGACTCCCCAGGTTCCGGTGCCGGGCACTTCCCTCTTCAGCGGGGTCCTGAAGGCCCAGTGTCGTTCATACTTCGCTCCCTCAACTATCCACTGCCTGAGGACGTCCTTCTCCCCTGCCGTGAGAGGCTTGCCCTCCCCGGGAGGCGGCATCACTTCCTCCTCATCCTCCGATAAGATACGGAGGATCAGTTCGCTCTCTCCGGGGTTCCCCGGCACAATGGCCCGCACTCCATCGCGCTCCGCATGGGCCACCTCCCTGTCATCGAGACGCAACTTGGCCTTTCGCTTGGCGGCATCCGTTCCATGACAGGCCAGGCACTTGCCTGCCAGGATGGGCAGGACCTCCTTGTTGTAGCCAATCTCCGCCGTGACGGTCGGCAGACCGCCCAGGAGGAACACCAGCAACAGATTCGCCTTCATCGATCCGGTATTAATTCAGGGCGCCAGTAAGTTGGCAATGGGGAGATCATCATCCGATCATGGCCGGGTGGAAAGACGGAAGGCGTAGAATGGTGTTGCGAAGGTATTTTGCCCCCGTTAGTCGTGGGTATGCATCAATTCGGCGCTGCTCCCCTCCGCTGGACCAGCGAGGGATCCCCGAATGAAAAGGACTGGGTCGAAGTCGACTTCGGTGTGAGCCGACCCATCACCAGGGTGAAGGCCTACCTCCTCGACGATGGCAGGAACCAGCCGGTGACGGTCCCTGCCGCCATTCAGTTCGAGTATTCCCCCGGCGCGAAGGGAGATTGGATTCCTCTACGCGCAGGCACCCCTGATCCTCCCGCCATCCGTGGAGGCCAGGCCATCTCGGTGACTGCCCCGCAGGTCAAGGCACAACGCCTCCGGGTCACCTTCACCCACCAGAAGGGCAAACGCTCCGGAATCACCGAACTGGAGGCCTGGGGCCCGCTGGAGGGCAGATACACTCCGGCTCCGGCCCCCGCTGGCAACATCGCCTTCAACCCCGCTCCCCGGGACGGCGGCTTTCCCAGGGCCAGCGCCTCCTTTCACGACCGCTACGGAGGTGTTCCCACCAGTGCCCATGACGGCATCATCGTCTACCGGGCCACCCCCACCAACCGCTGGACCTGCTATGGTTCACCCAACCAGCACACCGACTGGTTCGCCCTCGACTTCGGAGAAAAGAAGACCTTTTCCCGCGCCATCCTCCACATCTACCACGACCGCGGGGGAGTCCAGGCCCCGAAGGGCTACACCCTCCAGCACTGGACCGGCGAGGACTGGGAAGACATTCCCGGACAGGAAAAATCCCCCGGGACACCGAAGGGCAGCGCCGCCAATACCGTCACCTTCCCGCCGGTTGAATCGAGCAAACTGCGCATCGTCTTTACCCACCTCGGCAAGGGGAACACCCGCAGCGGGCTGACCGAGCTCGAGATCTGGGACAAATAGTGTCGCCGCGCCCCCGGCGACACAAAAATCCTCGTCACTGCCTCCCTCTCACCCGACCATGATCCGCATGTGGCAGATGCGACTGAGCACATTCCTCCTGCTTGCTACCGCAGTGCCCTCGCCGGCCCCCGCCAAGCCGGCCTTCACGGCGAAAAAGGACCAATACGGGACGGTCTACCAGGTGGATTTTGCACAGGTCCAGGCCCCCGGCGACCTCACTGCCATCCCCGGGGTCAAACTTGCCTGGTTCCAGCACGGCGCCCAGCTCAACGGCTGGCTCGCCAATGCACGCGACGTGGATGGGGACGGCAGGATCGAACTCTTCCTCGCCGCCGCCCGGAACGGCGAACGCCGCCTTGTCTGCTACCGGCAGGATGGAGCAAAGGCCTGGGAGAGCCCACCCATCGGAGATCCCCTCGGGGGCGAGAGCGGACTGGCGATCGTGGATCTCGATGCCGATGGCTCCTTCGAACTCGTCTTCAATCTCAACCGCGAACTCTGGTGTCTGGATGCCCGGACCGGCAAGACCAGGTGGAAGATCGCCCTTCCCCGCTCCCACGACAACTACCAGGTCTCGGTGGTCGGCCACTTCCTCGATCGCAAACAGCAGGCCGTGGTCTGCCGGGTCGGAGGTCAGGTCAGCTGCTATGACGCGAAGGGAGAAAAGAAGTGGGACTACCGGATCCAGCACCGGAATCTCTACGGGCACGAGATGACGCACTACGACGCCGACCGGGACGGCCTCGACGAGGTCTACATCTCCCTCAACGGAAAATTCATCGTCCTCAACGGGGACGGAACCCTTCGCTGGTCCGACGACACCGTGCGCAACCACACCGACTTCATCCTCTGCGGGGATGTCGATGGGGACGGGGAACTGGAGATCGTCTACGACCGCAACGGCTGTGATGCCCTCAAGGGGCCGATCGCCTGCGTCGACGGGGGCACCGGCAAACCGGAGAAACTGTGGAACTACCGCCGCCCCGGGGTCGACCACCTGCAGCGCGCCACCCTCGGCGACTTTGATCCCTCCCGCCCCGGACTCGAACTCGTGGCGGTGGGCAAGCGCCAGATCCGGGGCGGACTGGTCCTCTGGAGCGCGGAAGAGGACCACCTCTGGCACAAGGACATCCCGGCCGGCTGGGTCACCTGGGGAGACTGGAACGGGGACCGGAACCCGGAGATCCTTCTCAGCGGGGGCATCGGGGGACAGAACGGTTTCGAGGTCTGGACCGGCTCCGGGAAGCGCCTCTACGCCCTCGCCGGCACCGGGGCCACCCCCATGGGAGTGGAATCCGCCGGCCCGCTCCGCCCCGATCTCGATGGCAACGGCAAGGCCGACCTCCTCCTCTGGACCCGGCGTGGTTACATGCTCCTGCTGGAAGCTCCCTGAACCTATGCAGATGCCCGGACACACCCAGCTCAGTCTCTGCAGCAGCCCGTTCCTGCGCGTTCTCACCCTGTGCTCCCTCTACGTCTCGCAGGGGCTTCCCCAGGGCTTCATCCACTACGCCCTCAAAAATCACCTCGCCGACCAGGGCTTCTCCACCAGCGACATCGGAAACGTGATCGCCATGATCAGCCTCCCCTGGGCCGTCAAGTTCCTCTGGGGACCGGTCGTCGACCGCTTCGGGATCGCCTCCATGGGCAAGCGCCGCCCCTGGATCATTGGAGCCCAGGCCATGACCGTGGTGGTGCTGCTCATCCTCGCCACCGTGCCGGGTCTCGACTCCAACCTGCGCCTTCTCGGCCTCGGCATCCTCAGCGTCAACATCTGGACCTCCCTGCAGGATGTCTGCACCGACAGCCTCGCGGTCGACATTGTGCCGGAAAAGCAACGCGGTAAGCTCAATGGCTTCATGTACGGATGCTCCTATCTCGGGAGTTTCCTGGGCGGCACCTTCATCGGACAGTTTCTTTTCATGGAGGGAGGAGGCATCCAACTGGCTCTCGTCGTCCTGAGCGGCTGCGTCTTTACCATCATGCTCCTTCCGATCTTCATCCGCGAGCGGCCCGGCGAAAAGCTCCTCCCCTGGAGCGCGGGCTCCTCCCAACTCAAGGAAGACGAGCAGCATGCTCGCTCGGCCACTCTCCTCCTCCGCCAGATCAAGCAGGCTTTCAGCCGCCCTGTCGCCATTACCGCCGCGTTGCTCGCGGTGGGCGCTCACGTCGGTAATTCCGCCCTCAACATCATCGCCTCGAAACACTTCATCACGGAAGTGGGATGGGACAAGAAGGACTACACTCATCTTGAGAGCTTCGGGACCTGGTTCTCACTGGGAGGAGCCTTCATGGGAGGATTCGTGGCCGATAAACTGGGAGCCAAGCGCTCCGTCGTGATTGCCGGGACCCTGATTGCCCTGACCTGGATCACCTTCAGCCGGCTGGAGCCCTTCTGGACGGAGGAGTGGCTAATCAAAGCCAACATGTGGGTGCTGGCAACCCTCCTGGGGCTCTTCAGCGTCTCCCTCTTCACCCTCTTCATGAATGTCTCGGACCGCCGGGTGGCCGCTTCCCAGTTCACCGCCTACATGGCATTGATGAATTTCTCCATGTTCACCGGCAACAAGCTCGCGGGACCCCTCGAGGCCACTGTTCCCTCCGTCCCGGCAGCCTACCTCACCGCCGGGATCTTCCACCTCGGCGTCATGGTCTTCGTCATCCTCGCCATCAAGCCACCGCAGAATCCCCCTGAACTCCCGGGGTTGGAAATGTCTTTCGCGGATCAGTGGCGAGAAGAACTAAAGAAAGAAGGTGAGCAGAAGTAACCGGATATGCCCTTCCCCAACCGGAGGATCCTAGTTCTCCCGGATCCAGTCTTCCACCGCCTGGCTCACGGCATCCGGGAAGATGTCTATCAGGAGGAACGGAGTGGCTCCCCCAATGGACATGGTGTGATCTCCTGAATAGGTAATGGTCACGGATTTGTTATAGGAATTCGCCAGGTTCGAAGACCATTGGGGAAGCACGACAATATCGCCATTGGCCATCAGGTGCATCGTGTTGATATTTGACGCGCTATAGTCATCCGGGGTGTTTTCCAGCGACTCCAGGTCATACATCGGAAAGAGGTCCTCCATCGCGGCGGAATTTACGAAAATCGCGTTCCTGACGTTCGCCAGACTCCCCATGTCCCTTCCGGAATCGAGAAGGTTCAGGAGATGGGAGGCCAGGGTGCCTCCCTGCGAATACCCGATCACCAGGTCAACATCCCCGGGGATATCGTTATTTGCAAAATCGATCACGTAGCTGACCGATTCACTCAACTCCTCATAATCGGCAAATAAACAGTCCCACCATGCCCTGCTGTAGAGGGTGATGAAGGGGTTTTGAAGATGAGGAGCTTCCGCATAAAAAAAATTCGCCCTGGTCCCGAGGGCCTTTTCCAGGTCCACGCAGATGGGGGCGCTATCCATCCAATCGGCATCCATGGCCTTGCCGTGCAGGACGAGGACGTTGGCCTTGCGGGATTCGGGCAGGATTGTCCCATATTGTACGAGGCGGTAGAACGCTTCTTCGGCAAGGGGTTCGGAGAAATCATGCCTGTTATCAAGGAAACGCACCTTTGCCCGGTCCACATCACGAAACGCCAGATCTCCCAACTGCTGGAGGCTCTGGGATTCCGCCTTCTGGAGGACCCAGCGGGAATCTCCTCCCCACGAAATACTCACCTTGGACCCGGTCGTGGAAATATCGAGGACAGGGGCTGGCGAAACCTCCTCAGCATGAAGACTGACAGGCAGAACCCATGCCAGCGCCAGGAGAAGAACAGCACGCCTCACCTGTTCTCCATACCGGCATATCCACGGGATGTCTAACTCCGAGTTGATTCCTTACGGTGATGAAAAACATACAGCAGGAACAGGTTGCGTGTCGTTCGGGACAGGGGGTCAGGCTGCCTGGGCCGAACCCTCCCCTACTTGTATTCCGCACTGTCCAGGTTGACCCGGTAAACCACACCCTTGTCGTAGCCGATGGCGTAGAGTCCACCGGCACGGTCGCGACCAAAGGAGACCACCCGGTCCGGAGCCATCCCGATCTGGCGGATCTTCTTCAGCCTGCGTCCGCTCTGGGTGATTCCCCAGACCCGCTTGCTCTGGTAGTCGGCACAGATATAAACGCCATGGAAGCTCGACTCCGGATCCGTGCGCATGACGTAACCACCGGTCACCGAGACCCCGTGCTTGCGCCGGAATGACACCACGGGGGGGATGTATTTCACCTTGTCCCGGCGATACTTCGTCGAAAACAGCTCGAACCCCTCGCGGATGTTCCAGCCGTGGTTTTCCCCGGCCCGCACGATGCACACTTCCTCGAACCGGTTCTGCCCCACATCGCCGACCCAGAGATCGCCGTTGGCGGGATCAAAACTGAAGCGCCACGGTTGGCGTAGCCCGTAGGCGAAGATCTCCGGTCGCGCCTGTGCGGGATCTCCCTGGGCAAAGGGATTGTCGGCGGGAATGCCATAGGGTCGGTCTCCCTCCCGCCGGTCGACATCGATACGCAGGAGGCTGCCCTCGAAACGGCCCAGGTCCTGTGCTTTTCCTTCCGGGTCCTCCTGCGGTCCACCGTCACCCATCCCGATGTAGAGATAACCATCGGGGCCGAATTCCAACCCGCCCCCGTGATGGAAGAGGGTATCGATCTTCCAACGCAGGATACTCCGGGTGGGTTTTCCCGAATCGGCCCGGCCGTCCTCCCGGGCCACCCGTTCAACCACCGCCATGCCCCGTTGCTTCCCTTTCATGGTCTCGTGCATCATGAAGTAACGGCCATTCTCCGCGAACCCGGGATGCAACGCCAATCCCAGGATGCCCTCGTCATTCGCGACGTAGATCTCATCCAGGATGTTCACGAAAGGTGACACCACCTCCTCCCCGTTCACCTTTTCCAGCAGGGAAATTGTTCCCTTGCTCTTCTCCGCGATCAGAAAGGCACCCCCGATGGCCGGGTGCTCACCAAACCACACCGGCTTGTGAAACTTCTCCTTCATGCCGAAGACCGGCTCAAAGCCCACAGGTTTTTCTGTAACTGGAATGTCCAGCGGGGTGCCGGCCTCGTAAGCCACCTTCGTCTCCGGTTGCTTGCGACTCTCAAGGTAGGCGATGAGATCCCGGAACTCTCCCGTGGTCAGCTGGGAATGCAGGGCGGGGGGCATCAGGGAGACCTTCCCCGTTTCTTCCCTCGCGATTTCCGATCGGGCGATCCGGTGCTCCACCTGCCCCACGTTCACCAGCACGATGACCTCGTCGGAGCTGTCCCGCAGAATACCCTGGAAGCTCTCTCCCTTTTTCGTTTCCACGATGGTGGTGGCGTAACCCGTCATGATCGAAGCCGACGGATCGAGGATCGAGTTCACCAGATCCTTGCGCGCAAACTTGTCCCCGGCTGCATACAGGTCGGGTCCGATGCCAGTCGCGCTCCCGTCCACGGAATGGCACTGGGTGCAGGCCGTGCCTTGATCCTCAAAGACGGCCTTGCCCCGTTTCACGTCTCCTCCCGTCATGGCCGCCTTGCGGTACTCCTCCTCCGGTGGCGGAGCAGCCAGGGAGGACGCGATACCGATCAATAGCAACCCGGCTGGAAGGGTGAACTTGGGGGGAGCCATGACTACGAGTGTAGGGCAGACGCCCGACCTGCCAATTGCTATCGAAGAACGATCTCCGGTACCAACGGGATGGCGGCGGCGAACCACCCTGCCCTGATCGTGCGGAGAATCTGATCCGGACTCGCATCTCCAGGTGAATTCCCTAGGGTGTGCCCATCGTCATGTTTCGTCCTTTCGTCTTCGTCCTCCTGGTCACGGGCAGTCTGCACGCCGAGAGCCCTTTCCGCGTCCCCCAGGGCTTTACCATCACGAAGTTTGCAGGAGATGAACTCACCAACGACACCTGGGCCATGGCCATCTCGGACGACGGGCGGGTGGCCGTATCCGGACCCGGCTACATCAAGGTTCTCCTCGACACCGACAACGACGGGGTGGCCGATCGTGCCGAAGTCGTCTCCGACAAGGCCCGTAATCCCCACGGCCTGCTCTGGCGCGGACGCGATCTCCTCAGTGTCCAGCCCCAGGGGGTTTTTCTTCATCGGTCCCGTACCGATAATGGCCTTCCCGGGGGAGACCCCGAACTCTTCTACAAGCTTCCCGGAGGGGGCGGCGAACATGGACCCCATGGCATCCGTCGTGGACCGGATGGCTGGCTTTACCTCGCCTGTGGAAACAACACCAAAATCGGCAGGGGAAACATCACCACCACGACTTCCCCCGTCACCAACCCTTCCCAGGGAACCATTCTCCGGATCTCGCCGGACGGGAAACAGAGCGAGGTCATTGCCCACGGATTTCGCAACCACTACGACCTCGCCTTCAACAAGCACGGTCACCTCTTCACCTTCGATTCCGATGGTGAACGCGACCACCAGCTTCCCTGGTACTCCTATTGCCGGGTCTTTCATATCCGCGTCGGAGGGCATCACGGCTGGCTCCTTCCCGGTCATCAACGCTCCTTCAACCGCCCCCCCTGCTTCTTCGATTCCGTCGATCGCCTCATCGAGATTGACCGCGGATCCCCCACCGGCGTGGAGGTTTACCGCCACACCCAGTTCCCCGAACACTATCAGGACGGCCTCTTTTTCGCCTGCTGGACTTACGGCCGTGTCTACTTCACCCCCCTCATCGGCAACCGCCAATCCTACCGTCAGCACGAACCGGAGACCTTCCTCGAGCCAACCGGCAACCTCGGCTTCGCTCCATCTGACCTGGCCGTTCACCCAACCACCGGCGACCTCCTGGTCTCGGTGGGCGGACGCGGAACCCGGGGCGCGGTCTACCGCATCTCCTATCCGACCCGACGGAAAACCGCCCAACCGATCCCGTTCTACGAAACCGGCACAAACTGGTCCATTCACACCGACCGCATCGCCCCCACCCCGGCCGTAGCCCCGGCTGACGCCCTCGCCCTGTTCGGGAGCACCAGGGATCATGCCACCAGAATCACCGCCATCCGCCATCTCATGCTGGCCCTTGGAGACATCAGCACCAATGAGGCTGGGCGCCGCATCGATGCCGGATACACCGCGGGAAACCCCGGGATTCTTCCACCGGATCTGCGCACCAGACTCATCCCGGCCCTCACCGCCGCCTTCAATCCAGAGGATCCCGGCAATCCCCTGCAATACGAAATCGCCCGCCTGCTGGGCATGTTGCATGCCGATAGCAGCGAGTCTGTGGAAGCCCTCGCCGCCACCTTCTCCTCCTCCTCCCATCCCACCCACGATGCCCACTATCTCTTCTGCCTGGCCCAGATGCCCGGCCCACGGGAGAAGGCGAGAACCCGGATCGTGGAAGGATTTCTGGGCATCGATCGCAAGCTCGACCGGCGCAAGCTCCTGACCGACCGCAACTGGAGCATCAATCTGCGGGATGCCCTGCGGGCCCATCTTGAACTCGATCCCCACACCGGACCCACGCTGGCACGTTCGCACCAGATCTCACCCTACAATGCCTACCTGCTGACCCTGCTTCCCACGGAGGAACAGCGCGTGGCCGCCCGGAAAATGAAAAATTCGGAGAAGGGGTGGGATCCAGACGCCATCTCCTTCGTGGAAAAACACCTTCCCGCCGCCGATGTGCCTCTTCTCCTGGGGACCTTCCGGAGCGCATGGAAGCGCGAGCCCCGGCTCCGCCCCCACCTCACCGGCTATTTCTCCCGGCACGGAACTGAGACAGACAAGAAACTGGCGAAGGAATTCTACCAACCGCCAGCGAGCCAGATCGACCTCACCCCCTTCGCCGAGAAAATGAAAGAAGTCAACTGGTCCGGCGGCGAACCCGGGCGCGGGCAGGCCGTCTACGCGCGCTATAATTGCGCGACCTGTCACTCCGGCAACAGGCGCCTCGGCCCCTCCCTCCAGAACATCGCCAAGCGCTTCAACCGGGAAGATCTCTTCCGTCACATCAATGAACCCAATCTCGCCCTTTCCGACCTCTACAAGGCCACCCAGATCACCACTGCCGACGGCGTCTACATCGGCATGAAGGTCTACAGCTCCGAAGCCCAGACCATCCTTGAGACCGGCTCCAACGAAACCGTCCGGTTCTCCCGCCACGACATCATCAGCGAGCATACCCCCAACCAGTCGCCCATGCCTGCCGGACTGCTGCTGGGTGCCAGCAAGGAGGAACTGGCCAATCTCTACGCTTATCTCAGAACCCTGTAGGACGAAGGAGTGCCGCAGTCCCGCCCCTCCTAGCTGGCCAGGAAGACCAGCGAGTCCGCAAGGCGATTGAGTGATCTCCGGGCTTCCGGAAGCACCTGCATGAGGGTGTCCAGAACCTCACTTGTCCCCCGCCTGCGCGCGACCGGACAGTCGCTGGCCTGGTGAAAGGAGGAGCGGGCGAAACCTTCATAGTAGGCCAGACCCGGCGCTCCATGCCGCTCCTCCCGCTGGCGGATGTAATCCGGGAAGATCCCCGTCAACACGAGGAACTGGTTCCCGGCCGCCACCAGCAGTTCGTAGCGCGTGTCCCCGGTGGCCTGGTCGAGGATTGCCAGGAAGTCGACCGAGTGCACGAATCCCGAGGGGATACCCTTCAACGCATCAAAGGGCCCTGCCGGGACACGCTCCGCCAGGACCGCCCCGAGATACTCGGCAAGCGCCACCTCTTCGAGGCTGCTGCGCTTCAGGCTGTGACGCACCAGGACATAGAAGTAGAACCAGGGACTGACATTGAGCACGGTGCAGGAATCAAGAATCGCACGAAGCACCCGCCCGTCATCCAGCATGAGGAGAAGTTCCTCACGCTCCAGCACGAAGCGCCGGAAGGCCCGGTCGGATTGATCCCCCGTGATCACCGAGGCAAGGAACAGAAGATCGCGTTCCTCAAAGCGTCCCGTGCAGGTGCAGGAAAGAGGAACTTCCATTATCCTGCAGCCTAGCACAGCTCCGACTGCCACGCCAGCAGTATTGCTGGGGCAATCACTTTCCTTGCCGCTTTCACATTTCGGACGGAATTTCTTCAGCGGCTCATTGACGCTTCTTGCTGCCTCCGGCAGCCTCCCCTTGCAATGAAAACCATTCTCGTCACCCTCGCCCTTGCCCTTGCGCTCATGAGTTCTCCCTCCCTTGCCGACCATCACGAAAAGAAGACGGGAGCCTATCGCCACGTCGTCTGCTTCAAGTTCAAGGACGACGCCACCAAGGACCAGGTGAGTGCCATCGAAAAGGCCTTCGGCGCGCTTTCCACGAAAATCGATGCCATCACCGATTACGAATGGGGAACCAATGTGAGTCCCGAGAACCACGCCCAGGGATTCACCCACTGCTTCATCGTGTCCTTCAAGGACAAGAAGGGGCTGGAGACCTATCTTCCCCACAAGGCCCACAAGGCCTTCGTCGAAAAACTCCTTCCCATCCTCGACAAGGTCTTCGTCATCGACTTCGTGGCGAAATAACCCTTCTGACGGGTTCCAGCCCCCCCGCTCAATTCCCCGTTCCTAAAAATACGTGTCGTCGTGACGGTTACTCAATCTGAAGGTTCCTAAGAGTTAATCTTCTAGTGACCAGTTACTTACATCCAGCACTAAAACTTAACTTGCGGCAAGGCAGGTGTTTTGCACCTCGGTTGCACTCGTTTTTCTCAGCCATTCCAACGCCATGAACTAGCCGGGATTGATGTAAATATTTAATAGCGCGCAGGTTAAAAGGCAATAGTCCAAATCTAGGCTCATTCAGGACTTAGAATCGGGGTAACTGAAAAACAGATCTTCATGATCAGGTAAGAACCAATGCGGGCAAGACAGGAATCGCGCTGCTTGGCTCAGCCTGAGACGGTTTCATTCCAGATCCGGGATGCTAAGCCCAACGCGCACTCCAGGCCTCACTTGAGCCTCGGCGTTATCAAACTCGAAACGCGCCCGGAAGAGACCGCTTCGGGGATCCACCTCCGGATCGATGAATATCAACCTCGCAGGTCGCGGACCAACTTTGGGGAATTCCGGGAAGTTCACTTTATACTCCTTTCCTTCCTTGAGCTTCGCCAGATGCTTGACCGGAAGAAAAAACATGAGCTTGAGACGACTCACATCAATAATCTCAAAAATCGGCCCCACCCGCTCCACTGCCTCACCGGGATCCTTGAGCCGATGAACGACGATTCCATTCACCGGCGCCAGGATTTGACGGTCATTCACATCTGCAACCGCAACCTCCCGGGCGATCACAAGTTGATCAAGTTCCGACTTTTTCTCGAGCAGCGTCTCCTTGCTTTCGATCTTCTCCTTATGCAGTGCCAATGTTGCCTCATAGACAAATCGGGCCTTGGTGATCATTTGCTCAAGCCGTTGCACCTCCAGTTCCTCCTTGCGCACCGCCAACTGAGCAAGCAGGTCTCCCTTTTCCACTTCCTGGCCTTCCTCGACCATGACCTTCGCAACGATTTCCTCCACGGGGGAACTCACCGTGGTGCGATGCCAGGCCAGGCTGCTCCCCTCAACGCGGGTTTCCCCGGCCACGATTGACAAAGGGCAACCCGAAAGACCCGTAATCGCGAGCAGGCCCGCCATTCGGATGTTTCCGGCCCGATCCTTCAGCCACTGGGTTGATCCATTCTTCGTTGATTGCATAACGTTCAAATAATTGTCCCGAAGTGAGCCAGAGCGCAATGATCGCTTTACTCAAAAGTGCATTGCTTGCAACGACATTGGTGTTTGCATCGCCGCAAAGTTGCTGGCGCTCAATAACCCGGTAGAGATCCCCTTTGCTTTGCTCAAGCAGGAGTTCTTCAGCTTCCAGATTGCGTTCAGCAAGGTCCCGGGCCTTGTAGGAGGCCTCCAGACGCTCCCTCAGGTTGAGAACACTCCGGTAGGATGTATCTACTTCCAGCGCGATTGTATTACGCGCCTTACGATAGCCGATTTCCGCCTGCTCCTTCTGCTTCCGGGCAATCGCAATTGTCGCCTTCCCGGCCTGGCCCCCAAGATCGGCAATCCGAAACTCCACTCCGATGGAGAATTCCCCCCCCTGGTTCTCAATAGCCTCCTCCATTGCTCCTTTCGTGGTATCATTAAGGCCATATAGACCGGCGGTGCCCACCAGGTTCAGGCTGGGACGCGATCCATCCCTGGCCCGCAGAATATTGATTTCTGCAGACTCTATGACAGCACGATAATAGGCCAGGTCGGTCCTCTTTTCCATCGCTCCATCGATCAGGTCCTTTCTTTTCGGAAGCGATTTTTCTGATCCAAAACCGGACACCGGAATGAGATTTCCCTGCTCCCCCTCGGCAGGCCCTATATTGATAAGGTCAGCAAGGGAATTCACCAACCGGACCTTCTGCAACTTCATGGCGAGATAATCATCCCGCCGCTGGATAACCGCCAACTCAGCCGTGGTGATGTCCCTCTCCACGCCCTTTCCAGCAACAAGAAGCTTCTTGTTGCGTTCTACCAGGGCTTTTGCGCGATCTATATTCTCTGATTTTACCAGCAGGTTCTTCTGGGCCGCCACCACATCCGTGTAGCGGGAAGCCACTTCCGCAACGAGGTTCATGGCCTTGATCAGCGTCAACATGCGGGCCGATTCAGCCTTGAGCCTGGCAAGATCCGTAGCGGCCAGATTGCTTCTGCGACCGAATCCACGCAGCAATGGCTGGGTCAGGGTAACCCCTACGAAAACCTCATGTTCCGTAGTGAACGAAGTGAACAGCGGATTCCGACTGAGATCGTTTTCACCAATGGAGTGACGCGCTCCCAGATCGATCGTCGTGCCATGAGAAAAGCGCCTGGTAAAAGCCATTCGATTCCGCCAGTTGTCCTCTCCAAAATTCCTCAAGCTGGCGCTGTTGGTCGCCGAGGCTTCCCTGGCATTCTGCGGCTTGTCACGTTGCTCCAGAACACTTGAAGCCTCGAAATTCCAAGCGAAAGCCGCCAACTCGGTCCGGATCTCCTCTTTCCCTATCAGGACGTTAAGCTGCTCGGACTTGAGGTCAGGGTTTTCCCGGATCGCACGGGCAATACACTCCTTGAGAGTGAGACTACGACCTAACACCATTTCTTCCGCCAGCGTGGAAGAAATACAGGTAAATGCTCCCAGAATGAGCAGCAGAGTTTGCTTCATAGGTGCGCCCGATTAGCTCAGATATCTCCGGCAAACCAGAAATTTTCGGATCTCTTTAAAAATGAGGCTCAAGCCCGAAGGGTTTCTCCCCTCAGTCCTGAAGCTCACCGTTTAAGAAGTGGAAAGTATTACTCGCTTCCGGAATCCCACCCGCACGATAACACTTCCGTTCGGATCCCGCTCGCCTGCCAACCTTTTCAGCGACCATACTTCATTCTTTTTCCTGTCATTCGGAAACCCAATGAGCACTATTTCTCCAAGGCTGATTCGACCCCGATGTTTCAAGATATTCTTCGTTCAGTTCCTGCGATCCCTAGCCCTTCACAATCATCATGAACCTGACGCGCACCCCCCTGTCCAAGCCCTTTGTCCTTCTCCTCCTTCTCAGCAATATCACTCTGATCATACTGGTAGTGATCCTCCTCTTCCGGTCGGGAGGATGTCCATCAGGAGCCACGTCTCCCGGGGAGGGAGAACAACTGACGGCACACGCTATCACCGAGCCGGTGACGAAGCTCAATGACAATATTGATAATCTCTCGGCCACAATGCAGCGCTTTAACACAAGCCTGGTTCAGTATGATTTTCTCCAGAAGGAAATGGAGCGACTGACTGCATTGGAGAAGGCTCTACGCCTGAGAGCACAGGTGATCGGATCTCGTAGAACCGCGGAAAACGAGGAGGAAACCAAAAAGAATCTCGCCCAGGCCTCCCGCCTCTTGCGCCAGGTCCAGGGCGAGTATCTGAGGCACCGCGGCAATCTCATGCGCCTGATTGCCGGACTTGAACGGGAACTCGCTTCCACCATCGACGATGCCGAGATTAGAAAGGTCCTTGGCTCACCGAATCCGGAACCGGAAGCCCAACCCTCTCCTTCGACCCCGGAGGCCTCAGGCAATTCCGCACCGAATCCTTCGCCCGACGAATAGAGGCATCCGCAAGGTGATGACGCGACCGGGGAATGCCCTCGGACCATTTACCAACGCTGAAAGTCCTCAGCGTCGCTTATTCATTCTTCCTCGTGCTGAGGCTTCACCATTTCGCCGAGAACTTGAGATAAGTCTCCCCGTCACCGGAATTGACCACATCATTTGGAGTCACGATGTCGGTCAAGGCCCAAGCATGCTCGATGGTAAACCGGTAATTATCCTTATAGTTAAGCGAGACTCCCAGGCCAACTGACGAAATCGTCCCGTCCTGCTCAAACGCACCGAGACGGTTTTCGTTCGAAACACTCCCGATATCAAAGAAAACCCCCAGGGCGGCATCGAAATCGGGCATGTCACCCGGAAAACGGGGAACGATTTGTCCTGCTCCGTTTCCCTCATCCACGGAACCAATGCCCCCCAGACGATTGAGGTGAATCTTGTAGTCCGTCTTGAGGTAGGCGCTGTGATCACCAGAAAGGAGCCCTATCGGATAACCGCGGACGGAGTAGGGACCTCCCATGACGCTCAGAAAGGAGGGGGGCACCCGATCTCCTCCCAGACTCGATGTTGCCGATCCGAAAAAGCTGATTTCATGCACGCGTTTTCCGGTCGATCCCAAGAGGCCGTCCAGAAAGGTCCGATATCCGGCATAAACGTGTCCGAGCAGGAAATCCTCACTGGCGTTCAAACGGCCCTGCAGGTTCAAATCCACCCCGGTATCAGTCCCCGCTACCTGTGCGAGATTCCCTTCGAGCTTGGCCCCCACCGTCCAACTGGTGTCAATTCCGGACTTCGTATAGCGCAAGCCCACGAAGGGCAGAAGGTAGTGGGTCCTTGCGGAGGGAACCCCCAATGTGGATTGATCCTGCATGGCATTAAGAAAGTGCACTCCGACTGATCCGTCGAGATACGCACCGTTGTCATTCCACAGGGTGCGTTCGTAGGTGCCGATGGCCCCATAACTCTCTCCCTCGAACTCGATCCCGGTAGAACCTAAACCGACATCCTGGGCAGAATAGATGGATGTATACGTAGAAATCTTCAGGCGATCGATGGAGAGCTCACTCAGAGGGACCGTGTAATTTCCCCGCGCCAACCACGCATTACCTTCGGTACTGACCGTTCCATTTAACTGCAGGTGGTCATCCACTGTGAAAAGATTCCACTTGTTGAGATCCAGAAGATGACGGGTTTTTCCTGTTCGTTCCGTTCCATAATTATCCAGCGTGTAGCCGGCCTGCCATTCATCGAGCTGCTTTACCCTGTATTCCAATATCGCTCCCCCTTGATCCGGCAGTAGAACAGGCCGGACAATCTGGCGCGAGAACCGGTTGACCTGGCCCAGTGTCTTGTCGAGTCGATCCGAGTCCACCACGTCTCCCGCACCAAGCGGAGCCCATTCCCTGATCCGATCCACCTTCCCGGCATCTATCGAGTGCTTTCCTTCAGCAGGCACGAACCTGGTCTTGGTAATGCGTCCTTCCTGGATCCGGATCTCCAGATCCCCTCCGTCCCGGGCACGGAAATAGGCCCCCTTGGTCACCACTGCCCGAGTGGCAAGAATCCCGCGCTCCTGATAGAGAGCACTGATCCTGCGCAGGATCTCATTAATGGCTTCAGGAGACAGCATCGCGGGATCGACTTGCTCCAGGAGATAATTCTTGCCCCTCGTACTTGGAACGAGGAGGTCTTCCTCCAGGAGCAGATTCACACGCACCGCACCCAGTTGGGCACTGTCGATCTGGGTATTATCATGGAAGGTAATTGTGCCTCCAAAGCTTGAGGCCCAGATAGCGCTCAGAGTAACGGCAATAAAGCAGCAGGTTCTCATTATTCAGAATCGTATGGGGTTTTTTGGAAGGGCTCGTCCTAGTCGTGCGCAGAGGCCTGCTGGACGAGGAAAAAGAGGTATTCCCTGGTAAGTTTTTCATCCGGAGTCTGATCAATCATCGAGCGCACCCATGTGCGGGCACTCCCATTGAGTTGTTTCCACTCAGGAAATCCAAAGACTGCCATCGTAGCCGACCGGGACGGAGGATTGGCCAGTCCGAATGGTTCCGGGATATCATCAATCCCCCGAATCAGGTGGAAGTAGTCCTCAATAGCGCCCTCGGCAAGGAGGGCGGTTCCAGCCGGGAATCCCTTGATGAGCAGGTCACCGGGCTCATACGTGATCGTATAGTTTTCTGCCAGAAATCCTGCCGAACCAGACTGCCCTGAGGCTACGATATTATCAGGGTAGAGATCAGGGAACACAGATCGATCTCCTGCCAATCCTCCAACACTGGTCAGGTCCAGAGTATCAATCATTTCCCCATTCGGCAGGTTGCCGTCCCCATCAAGATCCAAAATCGTGAAAGCCTCGGGATCAAGGCCCAGAGTCGTTCCGTAACCACGCTCCTGCTGCAGGGCCGTCAGGGTCACTGCCCGCTGGTTCACCACCAGATTATTAGCGACGTAACTCAGGTCGTAGTTGCCGGCCTCAAACCCATTCGATCCGTTCTGGCCCGTGATCTCTATCTCGTCAGCATAAGTTCCCACATTCGCAGTGGTCGAAGCGTCAATCCCGGTCACGCTGTTCAACGCCACCGTATCGAT
>MPLX02246651.1_pt1 | contig 35579 bp, 36 predicted proteins | sample 1617341 | NCBI WGS metagenome assembly MPLX02 (sample SAMN05944804, study PRJNA350692) | marine metagenome | biome: marine; feature: ODZ; material: water; isolation source: 120 m water sample filtered on 0.2 um supor filter | place: Pacific Ocean | collected 2012-04-08 | depth 120m m | reverse complement strand
GCCTCAGCCGCTAACTGTTTTATTCCTGTCTACCCTGCAACCTTTTTCGATATTCAGCAAGCTTCTGTTTGATGAACTCTCCGCCTGGCCGCAGTAAGCAGGCTAATGACATCAGATCTTTAGATTCTGCGATCAGTGATCATGATTGAGGTGGTTTAAACGTTGATTTTGCTGCTGATTTATCTGCAGCTTATGATTATTTTTGGCTTTATTCACGGCTACAGCTGCAGAAAACTGCGTCGGTCGTGAAAATCAGCAACTTCTTGATGGTGACGGGTGGCCCAGTAACTAAGGCTGGCATCGGATCGCTCTAATACAACTGCCAGACCGAGCAACGGAGCCTTGTACACATCAGGCCACCAGGGGCGCAGGTCCAGTTGCACATCACATTGACAAGCCAGGGGGCTTCTTTGAACATTGACCCTGGGTGATTGAACGCTGGCTTCAGCCTTTTGTCCCTGCCGGTAGTTTTCGAGGGAATACAGATTCCAGTCACCGGCAGGTGAAATATTCAGTTCCCAGTAGTTCTGCTGATCAGGCAATGTAAGAAAGGCTTCAAAGCAGCAGTGTGTCCAGAGTTGATCTTGCCGCTGTGGGGTCTGGGCAGAAGGCTGGAGCAGAACGTCGGAGAGGCTGCCGTCGGCTTTGCTGCGCAGGCCGTAACTCAACTCAAGAACACCGTCCTTACGCCAGATCACTTCGGCGCTGACGAGAAGGTCAGGACTGCATGCAGGGTCAAAGGGCACCAACGTGCAGACCTGTCGAACCATCACGGCTTGGCGGGCCATCTCAAACAGTGGGGGTCAGACGTTTGATCAGCGCAGTGATCTCATCCCACTGCGCTTCGATACTCTCTGTGAGCCGGAACTGCACTTCAGCTCGATCCAGGTTCTGAGCGGCTCTGCTGGTTCTGAAGTAAATGTTGCCGTTGAAGTGATCCGTCAGGAACCGAAGCCCCAGCTCAAAGGGAATCAACCTGATGCAGTCAGGTAGATAGCGATAGTCCATCTCCTGCAGAAACCCTCCTGCCACGGTGAGATATCCCTCGAGAATCGCCTCGCATATGCTGAGGTCAAAGACCACATCAGCAAGATCCGTGGCTTCCTCTCCCGCCGGATTGCAGCAGGAGCGAAGACAGTCGCCGATGTCGTAGTGCACCAGGCCGGGTTTGACCGTGTCCAGGTCGATGAGACCCACCGCCTGACCGGTGGCGTCATCGATCATCACGTTGTTGATCTTCGGGTCTCCGTGGATTGGCCGCTTAAGGAGTTCAGCATTGGCGAGTGCCACCTCAAGAACATCAACCTCTGCGCGATGACCCTCAACAAAGGCCATGGCCTTCAGCAGACGTGGATCTGAACGCAGATTCGACTTGGCTGAATTCTTGAAGACGTTCAGGCTCCTGTCGTACTGCTGCAGATAGGCGGGGGTGACGTGGAAATCCTCAAGGGTGTCCGCGAGTTCGTTAACGGGCAGGTCACTGATCAGGTGATGGAACATCCCCAGCCCATAGCCCACTTCCTTGGCATGGGAGCAGTCAGTGATCAGATCAGAGGTGGTTGCGGCTCCGATGTAGGTGATCGTTCGCCAGAACTGACCGTCCTGTTCAACCCAAAGACCATCTGTATCACGGGTGGAGACCACCCTTGGAATTTCCCAACGTCTGCCTTCAAGCTCGGATGGTTGCGCGGCAAGTCGCTGCTCAACGTGAGTTCCAAGGGCAAGCAGGTTACGCATCACCAGATCGGGACGGTTGAAAACTTCTGTATTCAGTCTTTGCATCACGAAGTTTCTTGTTGGCCCATCCCCGTCAAGGGTGACAAGGAACGTCTCGTTGACATTTCCTGAACCGAGGGAAGCAATCCCTGCAATCTGCTCAGGAGGGTGAAATCTGCCGGCGATCAGAGCCAGGGAGTCGTGGAAGCGTGAAGATGTCCCCGACAAGCCGGATTCCAGTGGGTCATGGAATTCAACGATGGACGTTTCCGAGAGGTCTGCGAGCCTTAAGTGTGCACAAAAACATGCGGTGGCTCAGTCCTGCAGTGATCAATCCTCAGCCAGAGCATCTCTGAGTTCAATCCTTGCCAAGCTCAAGGCGCTGGTCCCCGAAGGATTGGTAAGCAGCTGGATCACAGGTCAGAAGAACCACCTGTAGCCCTCTTGCAACCGCGGAGTTGAGCATCTGCTTCAGCATTGCAATCCGGCCTGGATCCGAATTGCTGAAGGCATCGTCAAACACCAGTGGCAGGCTGCCGTCATGGCCTCCCTTGAGCACATCGGCCATCGCGAGCCTCAGGGCCGTCATCAGCTGTTCGCGCATGCCGCCGCTGAGTTGATCGAAACGGTAGAACTGTTCACCCCGGCGCAGTTGTAATCCCGTGAAACCCGTGGCCTGATCAAAACTGAGTTGGGCGACAGGTCCGCTGGGGATCAAGGCACGCAGATAGTTGCTCACCGCATTGGCCAGCGGCTCCGAATAGCGTTTCGAAAGATCCGCCTGGGATTCGCTGAACAGGCGTTGGAGAAGCTTCTGTGCTTCGGTGCGCCGCTGGATGGTGGCTTGATCCTTGCGAGCGGCCTCAAGTTGAACCCCGGTCTGTTCAACCCTTGCGAATGGATCCTCTGCACTGATGCTTTCGCAACGCTGCTTGGTGGCACCGCGTTGATCGATCAGTTGTTCGATCCGTTGCTTGAGCCTTTCGATCTGAGTGTCCAGCTTCGCCAGGCTGCTGTTGCTGCTGTCTGGGTTGGCCAGGGCCTTTGTCTGAGCATGGAGTTCTGCGAGCTCCTGCTGCCCTTTCTGAAGATCTTTCGCCCACCCCTCAAGCTCCCTGACCAGGGCCTCTCGACTGGAGTGAGCGGCAACCAAGGCTTCAATCCTCTGGCGGCGATCCTTGAGCTCTGCTTCCAGAACATCCTTTTGACTCGTCTGCTGAAGCCTGGCCTGACGGAATCCATCCAGGGCGTCCCTTGTTCTGTTGCGCTCCGCTTCTGTCTCCTGAAGACTCCTGATCGTGGCGCTCAAGGTTTGCTGACCCCTTTGCAGAAGTGCATTCAAGCCCTCTCCCGTCTCGGGAAGCGTGCGTTTGCTTTCAATCAGGCTGCGGGTCTCCACCATCCCCAGGAGTTGACTCTCAATGGTTGCGGCACGCTGCTTCTGTTGGTTCAGATCAGCTTCAAGAGTGCTGATGTTTTGTTGTGATGCCGTTTTGAGTGAATTAAGCTCCTGATGCAGAAGCAGGCGTTGTTCAGAGTGCTTTGCCGCAGCTTCAAGGCCAGACACTCCTGAGGCGGAGAGCGCCGCCGCAAGGTCATGCTCGGTCCGTTTGCACAGATCGCTGAGATCTTCGAGGGTCTTGCCACCGCCGGGGCTGATCTCCACAACAACCCCGGGGCCAACCGCCAGTTGCACCAGTTCACTGATCTGCCTGGTTTCTCCGACCCGGAGGGCGTCGCCATTGAGGCAAACGTCCTGATCGGTATGCAGCAGCTTCAGCTCAGCAGCCATGACCTGTTTGCGGGTGATCGCATCACGTCGACGCTGTTCAAGATCCCGCAGTGCATTCAATTTCTCTTTATTGATCTCAGGCGACGCTGCGAGCTTCTGCTCAATCTGCCCACGCCGCTGAAGGTTGCGCTGTTGTTGAGCAAGATCATTGCTCAGCCGTTCGATGGCCTCTCTGGTCAGGGCCTGATCCATCAGTGCTCGCAGGCATTCAAGCTTCGTTTCAAAATTGTTTCTCTGGGCCTCGAGGGTTCTGCAGGCTTCAATTCTGTTCTTGAGCATTGCCGTTAACTCCTGTTCCCGACTGTCGCCCTGCTTCAGGGTGGGCAACAGTTGGCTGAGAAGCTTTTCCTTCTTCTGAATCTCCTCAGTCAGGCCGTTGAGGACGTTGATGGTTTGCTGAACATTTCGATGGGAGAGCCTTATCGGTTCAAGTTCCTTGCTTTTCAGGGTGATCGCCGCTTCAAGTCTTGAGCTTTTCTGGGCAAGCTCTGAGCGGGCGCGTCTGCGCTCTTCCTGTCTGGGCAATTCATCGTTCTGAAGACTTGCCAGGGCAGTGCTGAGCGTGGCGAATTCCTCCCCTGCCTTGTGGTAGTCCTCCAGCCGCTGCAAAGCCTGGGCATGGTCTGTTTCGGCGAGATCGAGTTCTGCCTGCCGCTGCCAGAGAGGTGAATGCTTACGAATCCCTCTGGAGGTGAAATTCTGATTCAGCAAGCCATCAATCTGCCGCGCCACCCGTTGATCATGGGGTGATTGCTGCACAGCCGCTCCGCCGCAATGCGCCATCTGCTCGAGCAGAGCATCAAAGTCGTAGCTGTCCTTGCCGGCGTCAAGCAGGTTGGTTCCGGATCGCCCCTGCATCACCCAGAGGTGGGCCCAGCGTGTCGGCAGGATCGAGCCGGCCTGGCGACTGCCAAGACTCTCCTTCACCCCGACAAGCTGCGCCAGCAGCTCCTCTGCAGCAGGACCGGAGAGGGGTTGTGAATCGCCACTTGATGCCAAGCTGATGTGACCGGATGAGCCACTGAAGCGTTTGCGCAGAAGCCAGCTCTCTCCTTTGGCCTCAAAGGCAAGCTGAACCATGGGCGGCCCCTGATGGAGGCTCGACTGAAGCGCTTCAATCGGTGCGCCAGTGGCTGATGCCTTGAGAAAGAGGGCGCGATGAATGGCTTCAACTAGGGTGCTCTTACCGGTCTCGTTCTCCCCTCCGATCACGGTGATGCCTGGGGCGAACTGAATCTGCAGATCCTTGTGAATCCGAACGTTCTGCAGATGACAATCAAGCAGGCGCATGGATCTCAGCCGCTGGTGGTGAGCTGAAAGAGCTCACAAAGGGCTGCTCTGGTGATGGCCGCTTCTTCTGAATCTGCATCGGCAAGGGTGTCAAGGCGATGCTGCAGCTGAGTCGCGACCTCGGCGATCAGAGGATCATCGTCTCTGCAGGTGAGCTGTTCGAGTTCCTCTGCTTCAGGGCTCTGATGGCATTCCCCTTTGAGGCGTAAACGCAGCAAGCTGCTGCGCAGGTCTTCAATGCAGCGGTCATAGCGGCGATGCCCCGCCAGGCTGAGGCTGCCGCTGATCACCAGTCGCAGCAGATCACGGCTGACACGTCCCTCGGTGAGGGATGTGAGCTGCCGTTCAAAGCGGTCGAGATCTGGATCGCCGTTGAAGTGGAAGCTGATGTTGTGCCAGCGAAGACGTCCGGTTGCCATCACCTCTACCTGGGGAATGCCCTGGCGACTCACCTCCACCTGCAACACCTGCCCACGCTGATTGCCCTCGCCCTGATCAAAACGATCCGGTTCTGGAGTCCCTGGATACCAGGCCTTGTCATTGACCTGCTTGAGGTTGTGCCAATCGCCCAGGGCGACGTAGTCGATCTGATCGGCAGGCAACATCTCAAGATCAATCAGGTTGCTGACTCCTGGCTGGGCTTGAGCATCGAAGCTGTAATCCTTTGCTCCGAAACCATGCACTCCCCCATGGGCCAAGACAATCCGTACCTTTGAGCGGCTGATGGCATGCCAATCGAGGCTTTGCAGCCACAAGCAGGGATCGCGGCTGTCCCTGTTGCGAAGCAAGGGACAGGGGAGCACAACGGCCTGATCCAATTCCAGGGGCTGCGCAGAGAGGAGCACCTGCAGATTGGCGGCCATCCGTTGCTGATGACGCAGGAAATCATCGCGGTGCCAGACAGTTCCAAGGGCACCATGGTCGTGATTGCCTGGAATCACCAGCACAGGAATGGTCATCTCACCGATCAGCTCAAGAACTTCAAGAACATCGGTGGCCGGCGGGGTCGGCGAATCAAACAGATCCCCTGCAACCAGAAGCATGTCCGCTTGCGTCTTCAATGCCAGATCACGAATGCGGCTGATCGCCGCCAGGCGCTCCTGCTGCAGCTTGAATCGCTTCTGGTCATCAGCGATGGCTTTATAGGGCTTACCGATCTGCCAGTCAGCGGTATGGATGAAGCGAAGTCCTGACACGTGGATGGCACTGCGCCCTGCGCAATGGGGTGGAGGGTTGTCTGACCTGAGCATCCCTTGAATGGGCTGAACTCACAACTCCTTCTGGGGTGTCCGTACAGGGAGCGGCTGTCCAGGCAGGAGTCGAAGACGGTTCAGGAGAAGGTTCAGAAGAAGGTTTCAGCGCGGGGCTGATCGAAGGTTTCCGAGAAGAACCCCAGAAAAGATGCCAGGGAAGGACCAAGAGAAGCTCCCAGAAAAGGCGCCGAGAGCGATTCAGAGAACGTTCTCGATCACATTCATCACCTGCAGATAAGCAGGCGTGGTATTGGAAGCAGCAACATCCTCGATCGGTAGATCAACCTGAGAGGCGCGACGGGCACTGTCGGCGATCACGGCATTGACCAGGAGATCGATCGCCTCAGGTATCTGAAGGTTCTGCAAGGCTTCGGCATACCGGCGGCTGTGGCCGGGTCGCACCGATTCCTGGCAGTAATTCGAGAGTTCTCGACTTTCGGTCATCACCGAAAAGGCAATGTCCTTGGTTGCAGGCTTGCCGAGAATGGCCATATAAAGCAGGTTCACCATCGAGGCGTCATGGGGGGGGATCGCATAGTTGCGGGCGATCTGCGGCCAGCGCTGCAGTGACTTGAGGCCTTCCAAGGCACCTTTGCGCAACCCGGCGGCCTCACACCAGTCCTGAAATTCCTCGAAGTCATCCGGACACCGCTGCTCGTGAAGCATCCTTGCGGCGAGAACCTGTCCGGCCTGAAAGTTCCTCGTCGGTTGGCCTGAAACCGGCAACATCATGCTTCCCCTCACATCGGCAACCATGGCGGTGAGCTGGGCAAAGGTGTGATCCCGTACCTTTTCCATGTCTCCATCTCTGACCAGGGCCGCCTCGATGCGCTGGACGCCGTAACCGAGTTCGGTCAGCGGGAATGGCTGCCGGTTGTAGAGACGCTGACGGTCGCTTCGCGCCATCGAAACCGTGGCGGCCTGATCAAGGCACTGATCGAGCAGCAGCGTCAGCAGGGTCGGTAGAACGCCTGGATTGTCCTGGTGATAGGTGTAGCCGAATCCGGCAAAGATGGAAGCCATGTTCTTGGCGGCTTTCATGTATTGGCCTTCAACGTTGTGAACGCCAGCCGAAACCTGAATATTGGGCGAAAGAAGGTCGAGCATGCGCGCTGCCAACATCGCTGTCAGCGCATTTGGATGGCAGAAATTTGCCGTGAAACTGTCAACAGGGTTGCGCAGGGCTCCATGGCGATGAAAGCCAGAGAAGAAGCCGAGATTGGGTTCTTTCTCACACAACACATAGGACTCATTGGCAATGGGGTCGCAACAGAATGACCCTGCAAGACAGGCCAGCACCACCTCGGTGCGGTCCAACTCCTCCCGTAGGCGACAGGCCTCGTGAAGGTCCTCTTCCACATGGTTGCTGTTGGCACTCAGCACAACCAGTTCACAGTTCTCGATCAGATCCGCAAGGGTGTTCGCAACCCGTTGACCAGCCTCGAGATGGGTGCCCATGATCTCCATGGTCTCCACATGCCCGGGATCCATTCCTTCGATGGAGGAGTCCGGAAAAGCCCCCAGCAATTCACGGCCGGGTCTCGCTGCAAGCAGCAGGGTGTCACCCTTGGCCTGCATGGCGCAGTTGTAGGCCAGAGAGGCGGGATAAAGGCCAACGCTGTAGAAGCCGACCTTGCCCTGTTCCAGTTGCAGGATCCTTTGGCGGATCCTGTCCCTGTCCAGGGAGCGGTTGAAAAAGTTGTTGTGCATGCGAAGTATTGACCTTCCGGCTCATCGGGTGGGCATGACTCAGCCTAAGGATCCTCGGGGTTCAGGGAGAATGAACCGATTGGCGAACGATCAGGCTGATGACACTCACCCTCTATGGCGGGCTGCGCACCCGTGCCTCCATGCCCCGCTGGTACATGGAGGAAAAAGGAATTGCCTACAACTTCGAGCAGCTGGACCTCAGCAGTGGAGAACACCGGCAGAGCCCCTTCCTCGAAATCAACCCCTTTGGCAAATTGCCTGCCCTTGTGGATGACAAATTCACCGATGCCTCAGGCCAATCTCTGAAACTGTTTGAAAGCGGAGCGATCCTGCTGCATCTGGCGGAGCAGCACAGCAATGACATCAAAACCCCTGTGGATCGCTCCTTGCAAAGCCAATGGGTGCTGTTTGCCAATTCCACCCTGGCCATGGCCCTGTTTGTGCCCTCAACACGGGAAAAGGAGTTCCCGAGGCTGATGGAACAGCTCAATAAACAACTGAATCCGGAACGACCGTTGGTGGGGCTGAACTGGAGTGCTGCGGACTGTGCTGTCTGCGCTTATCTTGCCTATCTACCTGTTTTTTTCCCAGACATTGACCTGCAGCCCTACCCAGTGATCAAGGAGTTGATCACGCTCACCCATCAACGGCCGGCTTACCGCAAGGCCACTGGTAAAACCTAGGCAATCAGATTGCATACCTCTGCTCAGCGGCAAGCTTTTCAACAGCAACTCGCTAAGCAGAAATTCTTTCAGCAGCAATTCTTTCAGCAGCAAAGTTCTCAGCAGCAACGCAATCATGGCGAATTCTGATCTTGAGAGAGAACTGAGACAAGCCGTTGCTGCCGGCCGCTGGAAAACCGATGAGGAGAAGGACGCTGAACAGGCGGTGGCAAAGCAACAGACCAGGCTGGCGCAGAAGCTGCTGGCACGGGATCGCCAGGTGCGTCGACGTCAGTGGGCAAGTCTCGGACTGCTAACTGGTGCTTGCCTGGTGCCCCCGCTTTGGCCAGTGGCCCTGGTCGGTTCGGCGATGATGTTTCCCCGCACTTCAAAGCGTCTGCTTCTCTGCAGCCTCTTGCTCACAGCCAGTGGTGCGCTACTGATCGGCAGCCTGCTGTGGCTGACCTTGTTCACTCCTCAAAAGCTGCCAGCACCTTCAGCCACTCCCAAATCATTTCCTGCCAGTGGACTACCCAATCAACGTGCCGCTGGAGATATTTGAGGCAGTCAACTGCACGGCAAGGGTCGCTAATGACCTGCAAGTGGCCTGTAAACCCTGAGCAGGAACCCTGAGAGGACTCAAAAGTCTTCCAAGGGGGTGAATAGTATCAATTGAATGCATCAGGGCGATCAATTGAGGGCCAACAATGTGTCCCAGAGTTGACGTGCACGAGCTAAAAAGACGACTGATTCCAGATGGAGCCTTCAAGGCATTGTTGTTGACTTATTTCAAAAGTGGGTCCCGATGAGAATTTTCGGCACTCACTTGATGGCGTTAATTGCATTGACTCAATATTCAGCGTTGCCAGCCAATGGGGGAGAACTCTATAGGGGAGATCTTAATGAATCAAGAGGACAAGCTACTGAATTGGAGAGCTCTGCCAAGCAAAATCTGCTTGCAGAACAGGGGCCAGCCATTGGAGATTTAAGCAACAATCATCAAGCAGTCCAAGAGCTGCAGGCACAGAATCTAGAGACTGCAGAAGACGCTAAAGAAGAGACAGCAGAAGAGGGGAAAGAAGGGGTTTCAGACGATCACGCTGACACACAACCAGAAGCAATTAATTCCTTCCCTGATGATTTCCTCAGAATCACAGTCACTGGTACCCGAACACCTCGTAAGCGCTTTGAGGTGCCTGCGACAATTTCAATCTTTACTCTTCAAGATATTGAGGATAATTCAATTCTGAATCTGAGGGATCTGTTTCAATATGAACCTGGTATTTCGGTAAGAAATAATGTCCGCTATGGCTTGCAGGATGTAAATATCCGAGGAATCGAAGGTAATCGAATTCTCTATAGACAGGATGGAGTTCGACTTCCTGAACGATTCCAGTTTGGACCATTACGGGTTTCCCGGGGTGAATGGGTGGATTTTCTTACGGTGAGTCGAGTGGAAGTTTTGCGAGGACCGGCTTCAAGTTTATATGGAAGTGATGCTTTGGGTGGTGTGATTAATTTCACATCACTGCGTCCGGATGATCTTCTTGAGGGCGATGAAAGTCTGGCGTTCGACATTCCCTTGATTTTCAGCAGTGCCAATTACGGATTTGCTGAAGCATTTAGAATGGCGGGCCGTTTTGACGAGAGATTGTCTGTCGTCATGGCAGTAACACGGGAGGACGGCAAACAGACAAATGTTCTCGCTGATGATTCAATGATTGATCCACAACTGAGGTCTGGACAAGGGGTTTATGGCAATCTTGTTCATAGTTTTAACGACTATAGTGAACTCAGCCTGATTGTTGAAAGGTCGAAGAAAAAAGTTGAAACAAAATTCGCACCCGACAATCTCGCCAAAGGTGATTATGGTTTCAGCACAAGTTCATTTGAGGAGGATATTACATTTGAGACATGGAGATCCGTGCTGACTTTTGAATATGATAACCCCGATGATCCAGGCTGGTTACAGTATGCTTTGGCAAGATTATATTATGACAGCTCATCTCAAAAAGATCATAACGAAGAATTTAGGAAGTCAAATTATTTCCCGATGTTTAGGGATACGCATAATGAATTTATCAATCAAATAAGCGGCGGTGAATTGCAACTGAGAAATGATTTTGGAACCGGTGATGCAACTCATCAATTAACCTATGGCATCGATCTATCAAGCACATTCAACTCTCGAACTCGCGACCGCCTAGTTACAAATCTCATCTTTGCTCAGTCATCCAACCGGTCTGCGGCAAGCACGTTCCCAACCAAAGATTTCCCAGACAGCAGAACCAGACGCCTGGGACTATACCTTCAGGATGAAGTGACATACTTAAACTGGGAATTGATCGCTGGTATTCGCTATGATGACTATAATTTAACCACCTTGCCGGATGAAATATATGAAAAAAATGGCTCAGCATCGGCTGATATTCAGAGCAATTCATTGTCACCAAAGCTTTCTCTACTTTATAATTTTACAGATGAGTTTGCCGCCTATGGCTCTTATGCGAGAGGCTTCAGGGCCCCTCTTTATAGCGAGATAAATAACGGGTTCACCAATATAGTCGGTAGTATAAAATACAAAACACTATCGAATCCAGATCTACAACCCGAAACCAGCAATAGCTATGAGATTGGTCTACGAGCGCGATTCCCACAATTGAAGATTGGACTGACTGGCTTTTATAATGATTATGATAATTTCATCCTGCCATTCAGCTTTGCGGGAATTGGTTGTCTTGAAGATGTTGATATATGCCCAGCGAACAGTCTGGTTTCACTTTATCAATCACAGAATCTCAGAACTGCTGAAATCTATGGCTTTGAGCTTGGCTCTGAGATCCGCTTACAAGAGAATGGTGAGGGTTTCAGCCTGCTTGCCTCACTGGGTCTCACCTATGGAAATGATCTAGGTGAGGGGGAACCACTAGAGAGCGTGGACCCTTTCAAGACTGTCGTGGGTTTGCGTTATCGAGCCCCAGATAAGAAATGGGAGGTTGAGTTGATAGGAACCTATGTGGGTGTTGCCAGGATCGAGAAAAATGAATTCCAACAGATTTATTTACCCGATGCCTATACACAACTTGATCTCAAAGGCCTGTATAATATCAACGAAAATCTAAGTCTAAATGCTGGTATTTACAATCTGCTAAATACTCGTTATTTTATTTATAGTGATACTCGATATCTTAATGCAGAAGATCCAAATATTAATCGCTATTCACAACCAGGTACCTATATAAGAGGTGGCGTGGTGTTCAAATTTTGAATCATTGCATCAATTGATTGGCCTACCTTAATTGCAGTGATTTACGTTCGCCTTGACGAGATGATTCCTTATGACGTTGCGAACCTTTGATCGTTAATTCATATTGAATCGGTATTCTGGCTCCACCAGGTACTGGCTTGAAACGGGAGCGTCTGGCAGCCGTGAGTGCTGCCTGGTCAATCGCCTCATTGCCACTTGATCGCCGCATTGAAACCCCCTCAACCCGTCCGCTGGAACCAATCGATACCATCACAACCGGTTGTCCTTCGATGCCGGAAGCCAATGCTTTTCTCGGGTAGTTGGGCTTAGCACAAACAACACATACCACTTGGCGCACTGCTGATCTGGTGGCAACCTGGCTATTTGATTTTGCTCCTTTTCTTGCAGCAGAGCTGGATCCAGATCCAGATTTAGTTGTGGAGCTGAGTGGCGAGCCAGTGACGCTCGATGATCGTGTTGATTCCTGGGGAGTTGATTTGGAAGCACTGACTTTGCGAGAGATGAGTGGCTGATCGGTTTGTTCTTGTATGGGTGTTTGGGCTGTGACATTTGGCGCCACAGGGGTTAATGGTTGTTTGTTTTTCTGAACTAACTTTGTTGAGTCATGACTTACGTTATGATTTGAGTCTCTTGGAATTATAGGTTCCGGTTTCTCCGCTCTGGGTGTGGGACTTTGATCATTAGCCTTGGCATCAAGCGCTATGGAAGCTTCAGAATCTCCACGCATATCAACCGCATCTATATTGATTAATTCAACACTTGTAATTGCAAATTCCTGCCTTTCATCAGGAACTAGACTGTTTACCAGGCTTATTATTGCAGCGTGGATAAGGATTGATGCGGCAAAACCACCCAGAAGGATTGCCTTTCGCCTTGACTGGCTTTTTGAATAATGGATCAGACATTTTTTTGATAAGCCCATTGTTCAACAATTAAAAACTTTATTGAATGCTTGGCCTTGAATTATTATTGTTTCCATAATTTAAACTTTTGGATTGATAGCAACGCCAATCGACACATCATCAATTTTTCCGAGCATGTCCATCACCGATACGACCTGACCATGTGATGTGGCCTGATCAGCAAATATAACGACAAGATTCGATGCATCGCTTTTGATAAGATCCGAAATCAGCGTGGGCAATTTGGCTTGAGTTGTTTCTATTTTATTCACATAAATATTTCCTGATTTGTTGATTGTCACATCAATTCTGTTTTTGTGCTGTAGTTCACCGCTTGTCGCTTTAGGAAGAGTGACTGGCAGGGATTTTGTCTGTGTCAATAGCAAGCTTGAGATAATGAAGAATGTTAATATTGCAAAAATCACATCAATCATTGGGATGATGTTAAGGTCAAATTCTTTGTCGTTATCTTCTTTGAAATACATGAACAAGGCCTTGATTTGTTTGGTTGAACTCAGTCACGAGTTAGTGAGCTATTTGTATCATGTTACTAGTCTTGCTAGGCTGCGAAGTGAGTTTCATAGATCACCTCCATCTGTCCAGCATACTCCTGGATAAAAGCCATTTCTCTACGGTAAAGGCCCCTGAAAATATTTGCAAAAAAGAGTGTCCCTATTGCCACAACTAAACCAGCAGCAGTGGAAACAAGGGCTTCACTGATGCCGCCGGTCACCGCTTTTGCATTCTGTCCCATAGAGCCCAGCTCAATCGCATCGAAGGAGGTGATCAGTCCGAGGATTGTTCCCAACAAGCCAAGTAGAGGTGAAACACTAATGATTGTGGAAAAGGCTGTATCAAATCTGCGCAATCTTGGAATCTCACCTTGGATGGCGCTGGCAATTGAAAGATGAAACTGCTGTGGGCTTAACTTTCTTATCTCCAATGCTTCCAAGAGAATTCTTGCTAGAGGTGATAATAGATTACCCTGCAGGAAGGCAATAATACTCTCAGGTTTGTTGCGAAATATTGATAACATCTCATGGCCAAACTCACGTTGGTGACGGCAGAGTCTAATCCAGAAGATTGCTCTCTCGATAATCAATGAAATTGAAACTATTGAGAAGAAGACTAACGGAATAATGACGATTCCGCCAGCACGAAAAATCTCGATCATTGGAGAGAGCCTTTATTTAATAGGGAGTTAAATTGAAAAGTGGCATTACCACAAGGCAATGCCACTTTGATTGATGCTAATCAGTTTGTAGAGGCTGGGAGCCTACTGCTAGATTTGGCTTATATATCTCCTGTCTTCCCATCGTTATTGTAGTCATAGCTATCTGTCATTTCCTGCTGATAAAGCTTTGAGATATCATATGCTGCTGGACCATCTGGATGTCCAATGGCGATTCCATTGCCTTCAACGCTGGGATCAATCCTGAAGTCATATTCTGTGTAATTATCTGGATCAGTATTATTTTGGGATATGAGACTATATGAACTCCCACCTTGTCCCGAGTCAGTGTAAATTACACCAATAATTGTATCTTCAAGGGATCCATGGTAGTTGTTGGTGATTAGATCTTTATCTGATCCTTCTTGAGTAACAAATTTGGTATAGGTGTCAATCGTTCCCCTTGGGTCTACGATTTGTTCAGAAATCACCAGTCCCTCATTGCTGTAATAGATTCTAGAGTTAATTGGTGCATCAGATCCATCCCATTGGACTTGATAATTTATGAGGGATGTGCTGCCGGCTTCTGAATCAGATCCACCGCCGTCATGGCCGCTGTGGTCTGAACCTTCGTCATGGCCATAATCTTTAACTTTTTTGACTTTGCCTACCTTTCCATCGCCACTTAAATCCATATCCATTTTCTTCTCCCATCTCTTCAGCTTGCCTTTGCCTAATCCCTTGGCCTGTCCTTTAATTTGTGCAGCTTCATCACCGTTCCATGTGAAAGAATGAGATTTGTAGGCACCTTCTGCATCACAGCTGACAATCGTGAATCCTTTCTTAGTGTTAAATAAGCCAACAACATGATCACGAAGACCGTAGGTGTCACCATCTTTGTTTAGCAACGGCTTCATTTGATCAGGACTCTCACCAGATGTCAATCCAGCATTGTCAGAGTGGACAATACTATGATCACTTAGGTAATAGATAGCATTGCTTGCGCCTCCTTGAATTGAACTGTTATCATAGAGAACAGCACTAACAGTTGCGGTATCAGAATTGGCATCACTTTCATTAATTGGTGTTCCGATGCTTCCTAAGTTGCCATCACTACTAAAATCAATCCCTTTTTTGACTTCCCATTTTTTCAGCAGACTATGCTTAACTGTTTTAACTTTTCCTTTTAACTTGGCATGGCCTTTTTTATTCCAATTGAAGGATTGATTGTTGTATTCACCCTCAGTATTCCTGGTAATGACAGAAACGCCACGCTTGCCTTTTTTGAATATTCCCACAACATCATCATATAGAGGATAGGTTTTGCTGTCAGCATTATGCATCTCTTTGTATTGGCTAGGTTTATCTGCGCCAGATTGCATTCCATTCTCATCTGAAATCACTATCTTATGGTCAGTCAGATAGTAGATTGATTGTTTGTAAGGTACGTCACTTCCATCATACAATACAGTATGTATTGTTACTGATGAATCTTCGCCATCAGAACCAGTGTGTGGGTGATCTCCGTCTGTTCCATGATCGGAGTCTGTCGCTGAACCATGATGTGAGCCTTCACCAGACCCACCTGAATGGTGATTATTGTCAACAGAACCTATACTGCCATCGTTATTGTAATCGTATGCATCGATCTGTTCATAATTAGCAAGCTCTTCTCTTGACAGCATCTCGCTGTTTTGCACATCGCCAACGGTGATTGGGTGGCTTGCTAAGTAGGCATCATGTCCATCAACTTTATCAAGTTCATGTTCGTAGTAGTAGTCATCCTCTTCGTTATGATAAATAACTTTGATGCCATTCTCGTTTCCGCGGATGCCAATGTATTTGTCATAGGTCCCTCGGTATGCTGCTTCCTGCGTTTTCCAGAGTACTGAATAAGTTCCAACTGGTTGTTCCTCTTGGATACCAGTATCGGCCATTACTAATCCATTCATTGTGTAATATAAGGATTTGCGATATGGTGCATCAACGCCATCATAAGTTGTTTGAACATTTATCGGGTTTGTGCTGGTACCTGCTTCAGCAGATCCATGCTCTGTATGATCTTGATTAGTTGCGTTGTGATCTGATTCTGACATTGAGTTGTTCTCAAAGTAATGTTCTATTCTGACCGCATTAAATTTATCTGCAATTGATATGGCGTAGCGATGGTTACAATCTATCGTTTCTATTGACTCCCCTGGGTCAGGAGCTGTGGATTGTCGCTTATGCGAGCGTCTGAGCAGGATTTAGTTGGCCAGCAATGCGAAATAGGATATTTCCAGCAAACCAAACTAACCCAGATCAGATTGGCATCAAGCTAATGTGATATCGGCTGGGTTGATATCACCTGCTTCTGAGATGAAAGTTGTAATACCACCAATTCCAACCAGATTTTTAGGCCCACTTAGTATGATGTTGAAAGAGGCTGAGCCAATTCCTTTGATGCTGATGTAGTCCGCCAGCTGCTTATCAATGAAGATTTGATCCTTGCCTGAGGCGTTGAAGTCTTTGATCACGTTGCTTGAAGTTCCTTGCAACTGATCTGCTGTAATGAAGATGATGTCATCTCCGTTGCCGAGGGTGACGGTATCATTGCCTAAACCGACACGTACGACGTCATCACCAGCTCCGGCAATGATCTTGTCATCACCGGCGCCAGCCCGGAGAAAGTCGTTAAAGCCTGTACCTGTTATCAGATCATTGCCAGCGCCGGAGTTGAAATAAACTCCTGTAATATTCAAATCAAAATCGTTGCTGACGGCATCCTTGATCATCCCAGTTCCAGAGGCTGCAGTGGTAATAACCCGATTGACCGGTCGTTCCATCCTTGAAAAATCAGCAGTGAGGTCTTGCGTTGTGCTTGTCCCCTGTGGTGCCTCAAAATGTGGTATAGAAAAACCTATTTCCTCTGAGGTGATCATCGGCAAAGAGATCAGCTTCTTGGAACTCATCTGACCTGAGTTGACAGAAATTTCTTCTACGATTGAATCTAATCCGCTGGGACTAATAGTGAAATAGTGATCCAGCCTGCTGGATTCGGTCTCTCCCGCTGTTATGTTCTGGCTAATATTATCTGGCTCACTATCTGATGCAATGCTGGGTATTTGAGGATCTTGTTCATCCTCGTCGTCATCTTCCTCTTTCATTGATTTGCACAATTCAAGATAGCCATCGATGGGTGGATGGCCTGGCGGAATTGTTAAATCATCTATGGTGTCACAACTGACATTGGCATGGGCATCATCCGCAGGGAGAGCAGATGGATTCCATTCAGTATCGGCCATAGGAATCTCATGAAAACTAATTTTTTTAAAATAATTCAACCAAGCGCCATCAACAATTCTTTCGATGTGCTTAAAGGCACTTTTGTCCGTAGCCCTTCTTTCATCGTCTCGGCTCGGTTTGGTCGATGCACCCTCTACCGGGTGGGAGGCTCTGTGAGTCAAGCCATGTTTTCAGTCTTTGTTAACCACCTCTTGCGCTGCGAGCTTGAAGGTTTTAAGTCTGAGTGAGTCTGATGACTCCCCATGAGCCCCTGGCCATGTTCTTGATCCACTGACCTTGATCATCTGACATTGATCATCTGAGCTTGATCACAAGTTTTGATCAGGGTCCTTTCTTGATCTACGCCCGGGCCAGTCCAGCATTCTTCAGTCGCTCTGGGCTATTGATCTTTTCTTGTTCCCAACCCTTTCCCCACCCCTTTTCAACAACACGTGGCACTGGCTTGGCCACAGCAGTCTTGCCATGAGAGGGTGTTTCACCTCTTCTCCCCTCAGCCAAAAATGGCACGACTCAACCTCGACCAACTGCTTGAGGACTTGGGGCGTGCCGAAGACCTGTTGCTCGTACAGGACCTAGACGGAGTCTGCATCCCCCTTGTCAAGGATCCTCTGACAAGACGAATGGATCAGGAGTATGTCCTTGCAGCGGCAGCCCTTGAGGGGCATTTCGTGGTGTTGACGAATGGTGAACACGAGGGCAGACGGGGCGTCAATCGACTGGTGGAAACGGCTCTCGGTGATTCTGCCCGAGCTGCGCTTGAAGGCCTTTACCTACCGGGGCTCGCTGCTGGAGGGGTTCAACTGCAGGATCGCTTTGGGGCCCTCAGCCACCCAGGCGTGAGTTCAGAGGAGATCAACTTCCTTGCAACACTTCCAGGGCGGATGCACGCAGCTCTTGATCAGCGGCTGATCTCCTTGATGCCGCAGCTCACCTCTGCAGAGCGAGAGAAGCAGGTTCAGCTCGCGGTGCTTGATACCCAGGTCTCTCCCACGATCAATCTCAACGGCTTGTTTAGCCTCATCCCAGATGACATCGAGGCCCAGCAGAAACTTCAGTTGATGCTTGAGCAGCTGATGAATGAACTGCTCGCCATGGCCGTACGTGCTGGCTTGTCCGATTCTTTTTTCCTGCATGTCGCCCCTAATCTGGGCCATGACGGCCAACGGGAAAGGCTTAAACCGTCAATCCCAGGGGATGTTGGCACCACGGATATCCAGTTCATGCTCAAGGGTGCTCTCAAGGAGGCAGGCTTGCTTGTGTTGATCAACCAGCACATTGCTCGTCGTTATGGAACAGCTCCATTGGGATCCGATTTCAATGCAAGAACAGCACCCCACAGCCACGGGGAGTTACTTGAACTTGCCAGGGCAAAAATCAATCCCACGCAAATGCCCCTGTTGATCGGAGTTGGCGATACGGTCACATCCAATCAATGTCTGGAAACAGGAGCTTGGTTGCGAGGTGGCAGTGATCGGGGATTTCTTCATCTGATTCAGGATCTCGGCCAGGTTTTCAACCGACCAAACCGGGTGTTACTTGTTGACAGCAGTTCCGGAGAAGTGGACCGTCCAAGTATTGAGGATGAACGACTCCTGGGCATCAGTGATCCTGAGGATCCCCTTAGCTTTGATGTTTTGATCTCCAGCGGTCCCAGTGGCTACGTCAAATGGTTCAGCCAACTTGCTAAACAGTTCACCGCTCCACAGCTTGCTGCCGATTGAATGATCCATCAGTCATCAAGGCTCTAGATCTGGTTCACAACAGATATGGCTTTGATTTCAACTCAGGATTGCCAGACAACCTCAAACCATCAGTCAATTGACCAGCCAGCCAACACTCCTTAAGCCTGCATCGCACTACAGCTTCCCATCTCTAACAAGGGATGGCTTCAGCACATTGCAGGTCAACCTCGGATATCGCTGCAATCAGAGCTGTATTCACTGTCATGTCAATGCCGGTCCAACCCGCTGGGAAGAGATGAGTGCAGAGAACATCATGATGATTCCTGCTGTGCTGAAGCAGTTGGGATTGCGTTGTCTTGATCTAACCGGAGGAGCTCCTGAATTACATCAAGGATTTCGTGAGCTTGTGATCCAGACACGTCAGCAAGGAGTGGAGGTGATAGATCGCTGTAATCTGACCATCCTTTCTGAACCCGGGCAGCAGGATTTAGCTCAATTTTTAGCTGATCAAGCTGTCACTGTTGTGGCATCTCTGCCATGTTATGAAGCCGAGAATGTTGATCAACAGAGAGGCGCTGGTGTTTTTGAGCGTAGTCTTCAGGGCTTACGCCAGTTGAATCAGTTGGGATATGGTGACCCCGATAGTGATTTAGTCCTGAACCTTGTCTATAACCCTCTAGGCCCTCAGTTGCCCCCCAACCAGGAGACGTTGGAGGAATCCTATCGGTCGAAACTCTGGAATCTTTACGGTATTCGTTTCACGGCCCTGCTGACACTAGCCAATATGCCGATAAAGCGATTTGCACAGCAACTCGCCTTTTCAGGTCAACTCGATAGTTATCAAAAGTTGCTTGAAAATTCTCATAATCCAGTCAACCTAAATTCCGTTATGTGCCTTGAATTGATCAGTGTTGATTGGCAGGGAAAACTATTCGACTGTGATTTCAATCAACAACTTGATCTACCCCTGCAAGGCCAAATCAAGCATTTGCGTGATTTACTTTCGCATTCAGCCAAGTTTTCAGGATTGCCGATTGTCGTTGATTCCCATTGCTTTGGCTGCACCGCTGGCCAGGGATCAAGCTGCGGCGGTTCACTCCAATAACAATCGGCAGATGTTGAGGCTTGAACTTAAAAGTCATCATTTCGTTTATCAGAGAAGATTGATCAGCCTTGAGTGATCAAGCATGGCTGATTTGATCATGAGTGGTTAGATCATGAGTGTTAGATAATGAGTCGTCAGAGCCTCATAAATCAGAGCCTCAGAAATCAGAGCCTAGAGATCAGAGCCTAGTGATCAGAGCTCGCTGAAATCACCGGTCAGATCAAAAATATCCTTTGCTTTTAAAACGACCATTACTTTTAGTGCTTCCCCGGCGATATTTTTCGTACATCTACCAAGGAGGGCGAGAAAAGAAACACCTGATCACCCATTCGGTGCATGTGCCCATCGAGGGCATCAACCCCACCGGCAACAAAGTCTGCGATCCGTTGCGCCAGGCAAGGGTCGATTCCACTGAGATTGAGCAGCACGGTTCTCTGTTGCCGCACAGCCTTGACGGCATCAAGAGCCTCAGCAAAGGCTATCGGGGATGACACGATGATCTCGTGCCACCAATCACCGAAGGGTGTCTCCATACCCACCACTCTGCCGAGTGGAGCCCGCTCCTGCAAAAAGAACCCTTAAGCCAACGGTTGAGCTGCTCAGAACATGGAGTACAGGGATCTGAGCAGATCCGCTGCGATCGCCCGATTCAGCTTCGCCAGGCATGATATGAACGCTAAACGACACGAAGATGCTTCAAACGGGATCCAACCCTTCCCTGCAAGGACCACTCATGGCTGGATTGGCTTGCACAGGTCTTCTTCTCAATCTGATCGGAGGCTCTGTGCTTGCTGCTGATCCAGCCTCAAGCTCAGCCAAGCAGGCCATGTTTGCAACCAAGGCTGAAGCCGAAAAGGCTGCCCCCCAGTTCGGATGCAGCGGTGCTCACAAAATGGGAGATTTCTGGATGGTTTGCGAAAACCATGGCAAGCCAACCCATGAACACAAGTCATGAGCGCTGACGAAACGAATGAATCAACCCAGGGGCAGCCCCCGCAGGTTCAATCCCATTGCGGCAGCAAACCGAAAAGGATTGCTATCGGTATTGCACCGCTTGGCACCATCTCCATCGGGATCGTGCCCATGGGTGTCGTCTGTATCGGGGTTGTGCCGATGGGTGTTGTCTCCATCGGGGTGGTCGGCATGGGCATCATCAATGCTGCTGTGGTCGGCATGGGCCTGCTGGCTGTTGGCGTCAGCACCATGGGCGTCTGGACGGCAGGTCCGATCAGCATGGGATTGATTGATCTGAATCGGCCGGCGGGTCAAAGTGCCCATCAGCACCACGGCCATCACACGAAAGCTGCAGATTCGCCTGGCCCTGGTTTGCCCCAGATGGGTCCCCTGGAAGATGCTGCCTTGGACCCGCGCTTCTCCGCATATGAGACCAGGGAGGAGGCGTTAGCGGCGGCGAGTGAAATCGGTTGTGAGGGGGTTCACCAGATGGGGACCCACTGGATGGCCTGTGACCAGCATTCCGACCATTGATGTGCTCACCAGGGCCCGGGAAGGTCCCTGGGAAAGCCAGCTCCACAGGTCACTGATCAGATCAACGCCTTGAGTCCCCCCCCTTGTTCAGGACTGACAGTTCGGACAGATTGCGCGGACGTTCAGTATCGATTCAATCAGCTGAAATCCCAAGCTCTCTGCGGCTGAAAGTGCTGCAGCCAGAACCGGCTCACTCTCGAATTCCTCCGTACGACCACAGCGCACACACACAAGATGGTGGTGGTCTGGATGATCGTGACTGGCCAGCTCAAATCGTCTGCCTCCCTCGCTCAACTCAAGTTCCTGCAGGAACTCCATCTCCACCAGCAACCGCAGTGTTCTGTAGATGGTGGCCAGGGAAACTCGTGTTCCAGACTCGAAAAGCTGCTGATGCACCTGTTCCGCACTCAAATGTGTACCTGAACCGATGCCTTCAAACAATTCGAGAATGCGGCGACGCTGGGGTGTTAGGCGTCTTCCGCCCTGATGCAAGCCAACTTCAAGGGGCGCCTGAGGGCGGGTCGTGAGAGAAGCCTGGGGCAAGGCCGTTACCGTGGACCTGTTCTCAATAGTAACCTCTACTGAGACTACTTCGCGAACGAACGGTCAGGTTGAGTGAAATATTTTTAATTCAAGAGCCTTCAATTCAAAGCCTTCAAATTAAAAATCTCTAACCAATAACCAGCCTTCGATTCAATAGCCTTCCATTCCAGTTGGCCAACGATTTCATAGACCTATAAATCACGCTGGATTTCAACGGCTGTTGGGAATGGGATGATGATGTTGTGATCAGCAAATACCCTTAGTATTGTTTGATTGATCTGATTGATACCGTCCTTAAAGGCAATATAAGTAGGATGACTAGAGCGAAAATCAAAAACAAAGTCATAGGTGAATTCGGAGATATTCATTAGGCGGCATGAGCGGAATGAGAATTGAGAATCTGAGTTGACCAGATTGCGGATAAGTTCCGGGATGATTTTTAACTGCTCAGAGGTTGTGTCGTAAGATACGCCTATCACTATTCTTGACTTTGCAACCGTATCAATAATCTCCTGGAGGTGCAGGAGCAGGAATTCCCGAATCTTTAGATAGGCTGGCCAATCCTGAAGGGAAACCATTGCGAAGAAGATAAGAGTCAGCGTATCACTGTTGTCTTGATCGATGCTCGCAAGGGGTTCATGAAGGATCTCTAGATTGTTGATGTAGTTTCGAACATAAAACAGCAGGTCATCAACTTGTTCGGGTGAGACAAGATGTTCTATGTCAAGCTTTAGTTCGAGCCCTTGCATTGCTTCGCCACGAACAGCTCTGGAACGGCGTGAAAAATTGACAATCGTTGCTTCATCGGCGCTGGTATTAGGAATTGTCACATTGCTCTCAAGGGTTTGAAGCTCCATTGAGCGAAGACCAATTTTTGTGACGAAGCCGAGGTTGTCTCCGATTCTACAAAATTCACCTACACGAATTGGACGGTCAGTCTGAATTGAAAGGCCTGCAAAAAGATTGCCAAGTAATTTTGAGGCTCCAAGGCCAATAGCCAAACCTGGAACTGCTGAAAATGCAAGCACTGTATTCGTTGGCAGGCCTAACAGGATCAGGAGTCTGTAGATCAATAAAACAGCTGTTAACACACCTAATGTCCTGCAGATCGGCATCAAAAGGTTATTAAGTCTTCTTAGCTGAAGAGGGGAGCTACCGCCGCGTAATTTAAGCAACCACTCAGCACTGGAACGTCCGAGTGCTTCAAAAATATAGAAGCCAAACAAGCTTCCAGAGAGAAAATAAAGGATCTCAAAGAGATTGGTCGTGAACACAAGTGGTGAGCCGGTGAGATTAAGATACTCATCAACAAATAACTCAGTCAATCTTGTTAATGGAAGGATTGGAGCGATAAGTAAAACTCGTAACCAGGCAACATTGTCTTGGTTCCAGATGGCCTCTTCTTCTGGCTGAGCCTCATGTTGATAGTTGTAGGTTTTTAATAAATACTGGCCGAGAATGAAAACTGATACACTAAAAATAAGAAATGAAATTGCAGAGAAAGATATTTGAAAAAGCGTTTGTCCGTAAACATGAGCTTCAATTATTGAATGAACTGAATTGGGTAGATTGATGTACCATTTAGGTGGCACAAGATGGCCAGGTGTATAGATGAAGGAATCGTAGAATGAAGGCGTTACAAATTGACTTTCAGCCAGGTCTTTGTTTTCGACTTCTGCATAAAGCTTGTGGACTCTCTTGACGGTTTCTGCCGAGAAAAGGAATTCAATGTTGTCTGGGTCGGCTGAAATGTTTGTAGTTAATGTAATCGAGGTTCCCGGCAGCCTCCAGGTATCAAACTTTTCGTTTTGTGATTCGTTTAGTGCAGTGAAAGAAGCTTTGTCTGGAATGTTGATCGGATATCTGTTTTGTGTAAAGGCATAATCCAGCACATGCTTAAGTTGTATTGCGGCTTCATCAGCAAGATATTTTCTAACACTCTCTGGGAAAACAGATGCGTCAAGCGATTGCACCCCCAAATCAAACAAGCGTTCAGTTTCCTCAATTTTTTGACGTTGTACCTTGCTCCACCTGAATCCTGGATCAGTGCCAGCTGTCTGGGTAATCTGATTAATTCTATGGCACACATCTGCCATCACTGCATAGAAATCAAGCAGGGTGGCTCTTGGACTCTCTCCGGCAACCTGTCCAAGAGGTGAATCAGTCCAATTGGAAGAGCGTTTCAGCAAATCTGCATAGAACGGTTGATCCTGCAGTTGGATCAGCTGAATCTGTTGCTCCTGTTCTGGTTGAGAGATCCCATAGGAGTGCCCTGTACCTGTAAGGGGTAACGAAAGGGAGACAGTCAGTCCCAGAAAACATGCCAGCAGGACATTCCTCAGTCGATGAGGGGGCCAGTGGCGCATTTCAAACTCCTTGGTGGGATGACCATGCTGGCAGCCGAAGGCCTTGATGACCAGTTTTCAACTCCGTTGTCGATAGGGTAAGGGTCCTCAGCCTCACCCTTGACGGCCTGACGCTGAGCGACCTGATCTGACTTGGTTCGGCGAACGAGGCAGCTTTGCGCCGGTGATTGTCTTGTTGTGTTGAATGGAAACGGCTGCAAATTTCTCCTATTGCCTCGAACGACATGATCACCATCCGTTTGCGAGCATTGATGAGGAAACGTTGCAACTTGAGGCTTTGCCTCGTCTATAAAGGTTCAAAGCTGAGAGGAATCAGAAGTATCTGGAATCTCAATCGATCCGGCAGGTTGACGTAAAGTCAGACCCTGATCAGCTGATCCCTCGTATGACATGAACAACATAAATATCTGGCAGATCATTGGCTTTTTATTGGCAAGCTACTCAGTTGTTGCAAACGACTCTCTTCAGACATTAGGGACCTATCTTTCAAGTAATAGAAATCGAACCCCAAAGGTTATTCAGATAATCTTTATTTGCTCCCTAACGATAGGCGTCCTTTTGATTGGTTGGAGTCAACATCAGATCTCAGCGGGGTATGGCGATCCATCATGGGGAAGATTGGAGCAATTCCCTGCTCCAGAGCAATTTAAATGGTTCTATATTCTGCCACCTATTGCGGTATTGATTCTTACTCAATTTGGGGTACCAGTTAGCACAACATTTCTTGTGTTGACAACTTTTACGTTTGAGAATAGCTGGGCATTGCTCTTCTCCTCTCTTTCAGGCTATGGGATTGCCTTTTTTCTTTCCTTGACTATTTATGGTTTTGCTCGCTGGCTTGTTTTAACAAATAGTGATCAGTCGTCCCGGCAAGAGAATGAGTCGTCAACCATTTGGTATCTAATTCAATGGCTTTCTACAGGCTGGCTCTGGAGCCAGTGGCTAGTTCAGGATCTTGCCAATATCTTCATCTATCTACCAAGACAAATGAACCTTGTGTGGATGTTGATCGCGGCAGGCGTTCTGTGCGTTGGCCTTTGCATTCTTGTCGCCACTGGAGGTGGGCCAATCCAAGGTATTGTTAACAACAAAATTAACACAGCTGATCTTCGCTCAGCCTCTGCGATTGATTTGCTCTTTGGTTTTGTACTTTTCCTTGCGGCAAAGCTATCAACTCTCCCCCTAAGCACAACCTGTATTTTCCTTGGCCTACTTGCTGGCAGAGAAATCGCGCTTCGTGTTGGTCTTGAGCATGATCAGAGTATTCCTTTGGTCAATCTATTGGTGCCTGACTTGCTCAAACTCGCTATTGGAATTCTTGTTAGCCTGCTAATTGCTATTGCTTTGCAGCCTTTGATTCAGTTCACAGGCTGACTCTAAAACAACAGTTTTCATCACCTTCTCACCACCATCTTTCAACAAGACCAACGGATGTGCTGCCTGGATCAGAAGGAATGGTCACTATTGATAGGTGTTGTTGACCTCTTCGATAGTCGTAGCGACAGAAACCCACACCGGTGCCAGAGCAGGAGGAAAGACTGATCAGTTTCAGGCCTGAGAGCTCGGTTTCCATGGCCCCCGGTGTTTGTAGCGGGTCAGCTCTCCAGCCATGTTTGATGAGCACGTTGTTGGCCTGTTCGATTGTCTGACCCACAACCAGTGGCAGCTCAACTTGCTGACCATGAGCTGTCATGCCTGTGATCATCAGGCCCAGGATCGCTGAGATCGCAATTTTCCTCTGCATCAAGCCAGCCCAGTCCATACTCACCTAGCAACGCAGCCGCCTGGATGGCCAGGAGTCTTGCGTTTCATCACCAGTCAGGTGTCTCGAGTGTTGGCTGGCTGTTGGCAGCTCAACGATGGCGGAAGTATGCTTTTCATGAACATTTCGCCAGTTTCTGCCTGTTATTGATTGCTTAGAGGCATGGGTGTCTGGCAAAAATTGTTTTGTCAATCAATGACGCCAATCGAGGAGTGGAAACCCAGGGATGATCGCTGCAGTTTTCGCTCGATATTCATTGTAAGCAGGAAAAAGATCGCAAAGCTTTGCTTCCTCCCGTTTTGCCTTGCCAGAAAGCAATACACAGAGAGCAAGGAACAATCCCAGATGCAGGAGACTTCCCTGGACAAGAACCACGGCAAGGGAACAAAGCAGCAAGCCCTGATAAAGAGGGTGTCGGCAACGTTGGTATGGGCCGCTGATGACAAGCCTGCATCCCTGTTTCGGTTCAGGTAGTGGTGAAAGGCTCTGCCCCAACCCCCAGAAGGCCTGTAGAGCCAGTAGCGAACCGATCAGGAAGATGGCCAGTCCAGCAATCTGAGCAGAAGCGGGCCAGTTGATCTTGAGAGTCGCTGGAGATGGCCAGGCGGGCAGAAGGTGGGCTGAAATCAGCACAAGCTGTGCCAGTAACCACCACTCACCCAGGCGATTGTCCAGCCAGCCACCCCAGCTCATCCCCCAACCTGTAAGGGCCTTGATCAGGGTTTCCTTGGCAGAGGTTGATGGAATCGGAGGCATGCAGAGGATCCAGGGAACGATGGGTTGTCTGTTTTGTACATACAGTTCACCACCCCTGTGGCAAGGGTTACAACCATGCTGCTGCGTACTGATTAAAAAGGATGAATCTGTATCGCCTTCGGCTGATCCGATGACGACCCAACAAGCTGCTGATTTGATTGAGAGTGCCCTTGATCATTGCAGGCATCAGAACAAGGTTCTTAAGGCAGCTCACCGCTACGGTGACAGCAAGGCTCTACTGGCTGAGTTTCAGGAGTGGCGACTTCCGATCGGAGATGACATTGAACTGATGATTTGCCCTGAAGATCAATCTGATGCTTTCTAATCGGTAGGATTAATATTAATCAGTAAAGAAAAATGGCTTGGTCTGAGCTGGTGACCCTTATCAAAAGTTATTGCTGACTATTTGCTCACTCTGGTAATTGAGTAACTTGTTTGCAGGGGAAATGGCAATTAGCGGTTAGATGACAATGCAGAAGTCCATGCATAAGTGAAAGACAGTTGCAGAGTGAGCTGCATATCCTGTACCTAGACGAGTGCAGCACTCGGGACGCTTGTCTTATTCCATAGGCACGCTTGATTGGTGGGAGAGTTCCTTCAACTAAACCTGTTGGAGGGCAAGACGCATCATTTGTCCTTCACTGACTAGAGGTTGAACCATGGAAGTCATTGTGGATTAGGCGCAAGGTATGGAAGCGCAGGATTGAAGACAACACCTTTAAGACAGCTATTAAATCTCATCTTTGACGCCGGGAGCAGGTCGCCAATCCAAGCAAGCTAATGCCGACAGCAGAGAGACTTTTGCTGTAGATGGTGCACAAGTAACAACAACATCTGCTCATGTCTGCTCAGTTCATACCTGTAAACAGCCATTGGCAAAGGGCTTTTTGCGGATTACTAATATCAGCGATAGATGTATAGTAATAATCTTGCCAACCCTGAGAAGGCAGACCAGAAAAAAGCATCAGATTTAGTGGATAATCTGCGGAATCACTGCATGTCCTGAAGTCGTCACGGTATAGAAATGTCTTTTTACCCCAAGCAATTGCCGCACCCAGCTCCACCATCACACCCTCATCCGGGGGCGTGCCATTTACGACAGCAAAGATTGCATCAGACTTTTCTACATCTGCCAAGTCTGCCTTGGCGACATGGTATGCCATGCCAGGCTTAGAAAAATCAACCTGAGCATTCCTGGAGAACGGCTCCCATACCTCAACACCATCGATAGATTCAAGTGCGTTGGTCAGATCTGGCAACAACTTCTGGCGCCAATGTGGAGAGAATCCATAGGGAGAAGCCAGATAAATTCTTCGCAGTTTCATGAATAAAAAATCAGAGAGATCCCTTTAATAGCAAGCTTGTTGGTCGGTCGAGGGTGTCCGAGGCCTGGAGATTGCAAGTTACTCAAGCTTAGGTCGGAATGGTCGTCACTGCTCTGATTGGTCATAATAACTGAAGGCTTATATGACGAGGTTCAGAAGAGTGATCATGCTTACAGACGAAAGGATGATGCAATAGGATGACAGGCTAAGAAAGTATAAAAGTAGTTTTGCTTGCCTGCTTAACTCTATCATCACGGCAATTAATGGCTGGCAGCATTGTCGTGCTGAAATCTCCTGAAAGTCTGTTTTATAGCCTCATTGGATAGGGCTCATCTGATTTTGAAAGCAATTCAACTCGCAATCGTTTTTTGCAGACATGCTATTGTTTAATTCAATATTAATCGATTAATGCTCTGTGTGTCAAGAGAGCAAAAAGCAATTCGAGGCCTGATATTTAAGTGTCTCTTAGAGCTGAATAATCTGCTCGATAGTACAGGTTTTACTGGCAAAGGCAAGGACAGGATCAAAACTTTACGGTTACACTGGCGACGGTATTGACTACGGATAAATGGTGGTCATTGCCTCATGAAACAGTCTGGAATCGACCCGGGGCTTCTTGTCTGTGCTCAGATTCAATAGAGGAACATCATTTGACAGAGTTTGCAAGTTCATCACGATTTTCAATCAATAGGTTGTTGACTTGCCATTTGTGGTCGTGTTCCTGTCTTCTGTGGCGGATTGCTGATATTCAACTGCTGGTAATTGCTTAACTATAGGATCTACTGTCATCAATATTCTTAGAGTCTGAAAAGATTGAGCTCTCTTGGGTCTCGCTTCAATGCCTGCTCCATTTGGTCAATGATCATTGACAGACAGCGGTCTTGAAAGTGCTTTCTGCTTTGCTGGATTGATTGGTTTGGCCATTCGGCTGTGTATAATAAGCACCATTCATTAAGAACATTGTGAATCTTTTGAGTAGCGTCAGCTCAGCCAGGGTCGTTTTCAGGAAGTCAATCAATTCATTTACAACAGCAATGCGAGGAAAAAACAAAATTTCGTTACACAATTTTGGAATGAACTGGCAAACTGCAGCCAGAGCCCTCACCCATTAACGTGATCACTATATCCAGCCCTTTACCGGAGCAACCATCCTTTGGATACGATTGAAGTCGATCTCGTGATTGTCGGAGGTGGCCCAGCGGGTTGCACTTGCGCCCTCTACTCGGCACGAGCTGAGTTGAATACAGTCGTTCTTGACAAGAATCCAGCTGTCGGGGCTCTAGCGATCACCCACCAGATTGCCAATTATCCAGGCGTCTCCTCAGAAATGAGCGGTGAAGCTTTGCTTGATCTGATGCGAGATCAGGCCATTACCTATGGTACAAAATATTTTCGCTCTCAGGTGTTTGGCGTGGATGTGAGTGGAGACTTTAAAACTGTTTACACGCCTGACGCCACTTACAAGGCAAAGGCGCTTGTTCTTGCCACTGGGGCAATGGGACGGCAAACAACATTCAAAGGTGAAGACACATACTTAGGCCGTGGAGTTAGTTACTGTGCTACATGTGATGGTGCATTTTACCGCAATAGAGAAGTTGCTGTAGTTGGTGTGAATCAAGAAGCAATAGAAGAGGCTCTAGTTCTTACTAAGTTTGCCTCAACTGTTCATTGGATTACCCCTACCGAACCCAAGGACGATGATCCACATGCACAAGGCCTACTTGCTGAGAAGACTATTAAGCACTGGGGACGCTCAAGACTTGTCTCAATAAATGGAGACGAAAATGGAGTGACAGGCATTGATGTTAAATCAAGACCCAATAACACGATTGAATCTCTACCAGTAGAAGGTGTTTTTGTTTATGCTGCCGGTTCTAAACCTATCACCGATTTCCTTGGAGATCAGATTGAGCTTAATGAAGATGGAGGTGTGAAGGTCAATGAGATGATGGCCACTAGTGTTGAAGGCGTATGGGCCATCGGTGATATTCGCAATACTCCTTTCAAGCAAGCTGTTGTTGCTGCTGCCGATGGTTGTATTGCTGCAATGGCAATCGACCGTTATTTGAATAGTCGCAAGTCCATTAAAGTTGATTGGATTCATGCTTGACTATCGTTCAAGTCTAGGCACTTTAATGCAAAACGAAGTAAACAAAAGAACCTGATATTGATTTACAAGTAATGGTGAGGATTAGTTTTTAGTTTGTTCAACGATTTCCGTCAGACGCGTTCGAAACTCTCCTTTCGGCATGCCTCCCTTTAACTCTCCATGAATAACAAAATCAGCTTCTGGCTCACTCACGAGTAGATATGTAGGCCAGCCCATACCCTCCTTGTTTGGGTATTGAGACAAGAGCACTCGCCGGTAACGCCTGTATACCTCTGTGTCCTGAAGCAATACATTGATAAGTGTGCATCCCAACTCCTCACAAACACTTGCATCATAGTGACTCATCCTGTGGCATGTCCCACAGTCTTCAGAGCTGAATTTGAGCACATTCATATGAATGGTTGGGTCAATACCAAACCATACTCAAATTAATGCCAGATTGCGCTTGATCATCGATTAATCTAATCTTTCTACCTATTGCAGATGGGAGCAAACCGGAGGGTAATAGTTAGGTTTTAGCATTGTAAATCAGGTTTTCCTGGAAAGGATCAAGTCGCTTCACCCCTTGCTTTTAATCAGTTTTGTCGCCTCGCCAGTGAATTCATAGAAACCTGCCTGGTCACTAGGCAACGGTAAATACCCAGTGAGTCGCATCAGCGAGAGAATAAAGAGGCAAACCATGATCCCGTCAACAATGAGGCGCGTTTCATCGGCGCTGCAGCTGATTCGCATGTTATATCCACTCCTGGTGATCTATCTGCGTCTCAATTTAGCCTAATGTCTTACAAGTCATGACAAAGGTTCCATTTAATCTGATTCTCTTCCTCATTCTGTGGGTGCAGATCTTGGATTTGATTTGCTAAAAGCCAATGTTGACAATTGGTGGTGCGCTGGGTACGTTGATCTTGATTTCACCTCTTTCAAGAATATTATCCTCAGAGGGTTGATCTGTAAGCTCTTCCTTTGCTGAAAGATCCAGATCTATCTGTTCGTCAATGACAACCTGATCAGTATCAATGAGCTGCTCAAGAGTAACCGCCTCCATTGCGACAGTCTGTATTGGCAATGCATTGAAGGTTATTAAAAGTAAGGCGATGCCAAAATCAACATTTGTCATGAATCTGTCCTCATCAAACTATTCTGAAGAATGGATAAAAAAATTTTAGCTACGTTCAATGCTAGACTGTAGGATAACATGCTTAAATTAGGCATTCTGTTACATACTTGTCTATCCAACACTAGACCTCAGCTGTGGTTTTTTTGCTTGGGCCCTACATCTCGGGATTGAGTCACAGTTTCATTTGGATCCTTAGTGCTCTATCGCTTGAAGTCCTTAGGCTGACAAAGCTCATGCCCTCTAGGCGCCAAGAATTGAGCTCTTACGAGCGAATAAAATGCGTACTGCCATGATCACCGGCTCCACTAAGGGGATTGGCCGGGCTATTGCCCTTCGCTTGCTGGAAGATGGGCATCGTCTCAGTCTTGGTCTGAGATCTCCTCAAGCCTTGACGGGCAGCAAACTTGATCCGGAGATCAGTGGAGCTGAGCGTGTCCTTACCCACCCCTACGAGGCAAGGGATTCCACGTCGGTTTTGAATTGGGTCTCGAATTCAATCAAGCACTTTGGGGAAATCGATACCTTAATTCATTGCGCTGGTGTTTTTCACAGAACGCCATTAGTATTCTCAGATCATCAGCAGAGAGAAATTGATGAATTGTTGCAGGTCAATCTCATGGGACCTTGGTTGTTAACGCGAGCCGCATGGCCTCATCTGATCAACAATCATTCTTCCAGAATCATTGTACTTGTTTCGATGAGTGGCAAACGTTCCAAAGGTAGCCTGGCTGGCTACACAGCGAGCAAATTCGCCTTGATGGGCCTTTGTCAAACCATCAGAAACGAAGGTTGGAATAGTGGAGTTCGAGTCACTGTGATTTGCCCAAGCTGGGTCAATACAGACATGGCAGCTGCTGTCAAAACACTCCCTAAGGAAGACATGACTCAGGCCGAGGATATTGCCACCCTTACCTCTCAACTGCTTGAGATGCCGAACAGCTGTGTGCCCTTCGAGCTGGCTTTGAACTGCAATCTTGAGCGTTGATAAATGCTCTCACTCCAACGAGACAGTCCCATTAAAGGTAAATATACCTAACGGACCTGGCTCGTTCACACTTCCCCCATCAAAGGTCTAGGCTGTTCTGCCAACTCTCCTTCGCTGGCGTACTCTCTCGTGACCACACCAAATCAAGTGCCAGAGGCAACCTTTCACACTCGTGTAAGGGACGAATCAATTCCTGGATCCAATCCTTTTCGCTGGCAAATCCGAACATCGGACGACATTTTCAAAGGTCGGAAGGTCGTCTTGTTTGCACTGCCAGGAGCGTTCACTCCAACATGTTCCTCAAACCATTTTCCTCGCTATGAAGAACTCCATGATCAGCTCCTGGAACAAGGTGTTGATCAGATTATCTGCTTATCCGTTAATGATGCCTTTGTTATGTATCAGTGGAGTAAGCATCTAGGTGTAAAGAATATTTTCCTATTGCCCGATGGCAATGGAGAGTTTACCCGTAAGATGGGCATGTTGGTCGAGAAGACTAATCTTGGCTTTGGGAACCGCTCATGGCGTTATTCAATGTTGGTCAATGATTGTGAGATCGAGAAGGTTTTTGCCGAACCTGGCTTCGCAGATGATGCAGAAGATGATCCATTTGAGGTTTCTGATGCAGATACAATGCTTGCCTATTTAACCGGAGCTAGTGCGCCAGGCGTCAGCCAGCCTCGCAAAGGCTTTGAGGGCTAGGACATTCTCGCAAAAACCATAATATTTTATTCTCGAAATCAATTAGCTCTAGAAATAATCAAATAACCCATTGTAGGCTTACATCATCATCTTGATAAATTAATCTCTTGACTTAAGCGTAGATAAGTTTTCATGTGGTAATGCCCAATCCATTGCTAGCACAAGTATGATGAGCCTCAAAATTAGAAATTGTGGATCAGCCGATGTCCACCTCGTCTCAGGAACTGATCATGGCAAATATGCCTAGACCCGCGTTGTGCTAATGAAAAACCCCGCTGTGCCAAATTGGCTCAACGGGGCAGTCTTTAGTCTCCGAAATGATTTTCGCAAAAAAGGCTCCAGCGCGCATCCTTCATCTGTAGGGGGTCTGTCCCTTCTCCGGCTATTTCGTACTAAAGTGAGCCATCCCATCTTGCATAGAGCAAATCCCATCTGAAAGTGAGATTGCACACCCACTTGTCGATCAGATGAGCCTTGACAAACGCTGTCGTGAACAGATCAGGGTGTCTGGAGACCTGTTACGACAATGGCGCTACGCAAGTGCAGGATCTGATCAACAGAGAAGTGCATTGTTGATCCTCAGCTTTCTTGTGAGTTGCTGGCCAATTTGGCTGAAGATCGAAACCAAGAGAATGGAGCAAGCGCAGAAGCTGACAGGACTCTGAACAGTTAGCTGGCACCACTGCCCAGAAGGCAGGCAAGGTCAGTGCTCAGCAGAGGTCTCAAATTATGCCTTCAGGTACGGCTTACTGCCACCTTTCAACTTTAGTTCAAAGTACAGTGCTATCTTTAATCTTGCATCAAATGTTTTAGGTTAGAGTTCATAAGTCAAGGTTTAGGTTAATCTTTTCAGTCCATAGCTGTGAATATAGCTATGGCAGAATAGATCAGGCCTAATGCCGCAGGGAACATGTTCAGCCCGAAGCCAGGAGCTCGCCAGAGCACCTGATGACGATATCCAGCCCAGAACATCATACGCCCCAAGATAAATGTTCCAGAATAAATAGGTAGTAGTGTTAAATAGGAGAATGGCAGTAAAATTGATAAAGCGCTTAAATTGATTGCAAATACTAGCAATTGCTCATGGGTATTCGTCAGCACCCTAAGGTCTACTTCCATTGCATGAGAGCTTGCTAAGAGCTCTGTCGGGTCTTCTGCTGTATTGCCATAGCGCTGCATCCCGATTCGAATGATCAAGATAAGAAAAAAGATCCCTGGAAAAACTGCGCATTCGATTCCGAGCTTTAAGCGAGCCAGCAACCCAGGCTCATGATCGATCTGGGGGATGAGATTAAAGCAAACTGGAAAGATTACGAGTGTCAGACCAATACCCAGCAGAATCCCTCGCTTGACAACACGATTATCAGTTTTCTGAGACAAATGACCTCCTTCAGTAGATTTAAACACTACACGGTCCTGTCTGAATATTATTTGAGTCGATAGGCTTGGTATATAAAACTTGTTTGCGAAGCATTACTCCGGCTCAATGCTTGTTTTCTAACAAGAAGTCAATGTTTCGGCTTTGATCAATAAGCCAATAATTGTTTCCCTAAAGGTTGTTGACCAGCTATTGACTGGTATCGAAAACAACGAAAGATGTTGTTTGACTGTCATCAATAACCAATTAATGATTATTAGAATCAGACCCGAATCAGTCTCAGCGTAAACTGGCCAGGAAACAAGACCTCACGAACATGGATAAAGGGATCTTTGTCTAACCCTGCCGCAGCTGCGGGGGGAAACGGAGAGGGTGGGATTCGAACCCACGATGCCCTTGCGGACATGCTGGTTTTCAAGACCAGAGCCATCAACCACTCGACCACCTCTCCAAAGAGTCAGTACTGCTGTGCTGACAACATAATCATAGCAAGCAGCAGTAATGAGTCCTGTCGTGGTTGGCCTGGTTGTGTTCCTGTGAAAAGTGAAGTAAACATCCAATGATGCTTTATTTGTATATTTTGCATAAAAAGATTTGACTTGGCTCTTAGCAGCTAATCATAGTATAGAGTGAAAAGCTTAAAGCGCATTTTGATTGTGTATTGCTTAAGTTGTTTATTGTCAATATGTATCTATCATTAAGGTGTCCGATTGAACATGCTCAATCAAGAGATTACTAAAAGCAGTTGACCAATCAAGCAGTAATCCTTCGATCTTGATAAGTGGCTTTGTTTGAACTGAATGTTCCATCAGGAAATATAGTAACCATCCATAGCTAAATCATTTGCTGTGGTTCCCATCACCACTGCTTGTAAGTCTTCATTCTTGTAGATACGTGCATTGCCTCCTTTAGTGATGATCCTTGTTACGACAGTGCATCCGCAGAATTTAATCCTGTCTTCGCCATCAACATCATCCATGATGTTTACATGGCCTTTGCCAGTATCTATTACAAATGTGTCTTGCCCCCCTTTGCCATAGGCGTAATCTTTGCCTGTTCCGGCATTGATAAGTTCATCTCCGTCAGTTCCGTAGATACGTTCTCCTTTTTCTGTGCCAGTGATTGTATCCGAGACTTTAGAGCCTCTTATTTTCCTGAACCCGTTTTTTGTATACACGGCAATATCATTTCCATCTCCAGCTTCATAGGTG